>ENA-UOJL01000089-UOJL01000089.1-human-gut-metagenome-genome-assembly--contig:-P47-NODE-89-length-146107-cov-9.298955_pt1 | contig 146107 bp, 122 predicted proteins | sample MGYA00242347_ERZ723894 | MGnify/ENA metagenome assembly ERZ723894
GATGCACACAATCTGGCAAAGAGCATTGAAAAAGGATTGAAAGCCACAAAAATTGATACATCAGGATTGAGTAAACAGTTAGCAGACGCATTTAATATTACGGACAAATCGGTAGTGAATAAGATTAAGAGCCAGATTAACAGCGTAATGTCTGAGCTTGGAAAAACATGGAACGGTAAGGAGTTCAATTTACAGGGTGGCAAGGGCAAAGCTTTTATATCTGGGCTGAGTGATCTTGCGAATAGTGTTTCTCAGAATGCCAATATTATTCAGGGAAAAATGGGGATTTATGATCAGTTCTACAGCTATTTCAAAGACAAGAAGATATATGTATCAGATGATTTGAAGAAAGCATTGAGCGGTGATGATTATAAGGAATTATTGAACAATAATATAGGTCACATTGTCAGGGATGCAAGCAAGGGCGTAAGCATTGATTCTATCTGGGGCGAAATGACAAGCATGTTCCCGGAACATTTTGCGGATAATATTACCAACCAGGCGGACCAGATTAAAAGAGCCTTTGAAGTATTAACGCAAGCACGACAGGATATGGTACAGACGATATCTGCACAGGACATGACACCGGAACAGTTTTCTGGTATTAAAGCAGACGCATTCGATGAAGTTATATCTATGGCTAATCAAATGAGGGAAAGACTTCAGCAGAATATTGAGACTGCTTCAGAAGGTGTGAAGAATACATACGATCTTGATGTGGATATTAATACAGAGAAAATTGTATCTGATATCCGGAATGCTATTCTGTCTGCTACCTCTGGTGCTGAAGATGCAGTTCAGATTAATGTGAAGATCAATGATGAAGAGTTGCTATCACAGATGAGGTCTGCAATCAGTCAATTAGCAACTGGGGACGAGCCAGTACAGGTAGACATTCAAGTAAATAAGCAGAGTTTGGAAGCTGATCTGGAAGTTGCACTGAAAGATGTAGAGTTACCTATTAAGTTCAAGATTGATTCAGAACAGATGGCAGCTGATATCCAGGCGGCTGTTAATCAGATCACAGACGTTGAAATCAACTTGAGGGTTAATACGGATAGTCTGCGAAGCTCTGTTGAGGGTGCTGTGAACAATGGTGGAAGTAATGTCCCGACGGTTGATACATCTGGAATGAGCGAATTACAGAATATTCTTAATGGTCTTAATAACGCAGGTGTCCAGGGACAGAGTGTGTTCCAGAGTTTTGGCAATACACTGAAAGACGCTTTTAGCACATTTACCGCAGCAAATTTGTTGACTGATGCTATTTATAAAGTTGGTGACGCTGCCAGAGATGCAGTGAGTACGGTCAAAGAATTGGACGATGCCACAATAGCTTTGCAGCTTGCCACGGGAGCTAATTATAATACAGTTCATGGTATGATGAATGATTATAATGCACTGGCAAAAGAGTTGGGATCACTTACTACACAAGTTAGTGAGGGTGCAGATGCCTGGTTGAGACAGGGAAAAAGCATTGAGGAAGTAAATAACCTTGTAAAATCATCAATGGTTCTTTCTAAAGTCGGTGATATGTCCTCTGAAGATGCAACCAAGTATCTTACCGCAAGTTTGAATGGATATAAATTACAGGCTGATGCAGCTGAGTCGGTAGTTGATAAGATTTCGTCAGTTGACCTCGTTTCGGCTACAGATTCAGCCGGTCTAGCTGAAGCAATGTCTCGTGTTGCTGTTACTGCGGATCAAGCCGGAATCTCTATGGACCGTCTATTGAGTTATGTGGCAACTATCGGTGAAGTCACACAGCAAAGTATGTCTACTGTGGGAACTGCTATGAAGTCTATTCTAACTCGTATGACTAATATAAAAGCCGGGAAGTTGGAACTGGTAGACGAGGACGGAACTACTGAGAAGCTGTCTGATGTTGAAGCTACACTTGCAAACGTGGGAATTAATCTTAGAAAAACAATGACGGAGTATAACAGTGCTTCAGACGTATTAGATGCACTTGCTTCCAAGTGGGATACATTGAATCAGGCACAGCAAAACGCCATTGCGATTTCTTTTAGTGGCCAACGCATGCAGAATCAATTTAGAGTCCTCATGGAGAATTATGACCGTGTACAGAAGTACACAGACGTTGCTGCAAATTCAGAAGGCAGTGGTGAGCAAAAGTTTGATCTCTACTTGGAAGGACTTGAAGCAAAAACCAATTCCTTAAAGGCTTCCCTGGAATCATTATCTTCCAGTGTGATTTCTCGTGACCTATATGCTGGATTCTTGGATGGATCAAAAGCAGTTGTAGACTTCACGGAGAAAACAGGACTTCTCAAAGGAGCATTGGCAGGACTTGGAACAGCTGGTGCGACCTATGCTCTTAGTCAGTTAGTAAGTATGGCTACCGGTGCAACAAAAGAATTTTCCAATTTGTCAAATGCTCTGAAGATGGTTAAAGCAGCGGAGTCCACAGGAACATTTGACACTTCTAATATGGCAAGTCTAATTAATCTCACGAAAGGTCTTTCAAAATCTCAGACCAAACTTGTATTATCCAGTACAGCATTATCAGATGCACAGAGAGTAGCAGTGCTGATGGGGCAAGGCATGACTGAAGCACAGGCGAGTGCTGCGGTTGCTTCTATGGGATTAGCAAGTGCTGAAACGACTGCTACCGGAGCAACAGTTTCATTGAGTTCTGCGCTTTCTGGGTTAATGTCAACGTTGTTAGCAAATCCTCTGATCTTAATTGCTGCAAGTGTAACAGCTGCCGTATCCGCTTTTTCCGCATACAAAAGATCAATTGAAGAAGCAGTGGACAAAGCGCAAGAAGCTGGAAACGCTTGGGAGGATAATAATACCTCATTGCAGAGCAACATTGATAAGATTACGGAATTACGCACAGCATTGGATAATGGCACACTGACTGAAGAGGAAGCTTATCAGGCGAAATCTGATCTGTTGGAAATCCAGGATTCCTTAACAGAGAGCTACGGTAATCAGGCACAGGGCATAGATTTAGTGAATGGTTCATTGGATCAGCAGATTTCCAAACTGAAGGAGTTATCTACTGAAGAATCCAAACGTTTCCTGAATGAGAATAAAAAGGGTATTGATGAAGCTGAAAAGCAGATGGAGAAGAATAGACATACATTCTTAGGACAGTATTTTGACGATGGAACCAGTCAAGCTACAGCAATAAATGCAGCTGTAAAGAAATTGCAAGATAAATACGGTGCCGAGGTTTTTGACCTGCAAAAGGGTTTTGATGATATGGGTACTGTAAATATTCAGTTCAATGCTGATGCAAGTACCGCTAGCGAAGCTTTAAATGATTTTATGAATGAGATGAATACGATTCAGGAACAGTATGGTGAAAATGATGTTTTGAACGGGTTATTATCTAATGCTTCAAGTGGTTTAGAATCAGCAAATGAGGTGTTGACAGAATATCAGGACTTATACAACCAGGCGAAACAAGCTGAGTTATTTTCCGATAAACAACAATACTCTGGGAAGACTGCGTTGGAATGGTTAAATAAATACGAAGGCGCTATAAATAAATACAATGATGCAATATCAAATGGAAATGCAGACGAGATTGCAGATGCAAAGCAATATTATGATGATATCAACAAGAGTGTTCAGGTTCTTATGAACACAGATGCCTCTAAGTATTCCTCACAATTTAAGGAGATTGGAGATCAGCTAAACACGGCTGCCATAAAAGCCAATGAGTTCAACCAGGCTTTATCCGGTGAGGGTGAAAATGGATTCCAGAAACATTTACAATCTGTAGCTGAAGAGATCAAGAAGTTAAATATGGATGATTCAGACTTTAAGGCTGCTGTTGGTTCAGGTGATGTGGATTCCATTAATTATCTTGTAGAAGCTGCTAAAAATGCAGGAATCATTACTGGAAAATCTGCTAGTGAGATTCAACCTTTAATTACGGCATTGGGAAATCTGGGTTATATCAGCAATATGTCCGCAGATGGATTGGACAATGTAGCTGATAGTGCAAGCAATGTGGATATGTCCTTCTCTGATCTTGCGAAAGAGGACAGTTCAAGCTTATTGCAAGAAATCAGTGCTGTACAAGGGGCATTAGATTCTCAGGCTATTGGCGTATCAGTCAGCTATGATGATTTTAACTCTGACGCTCTGGCTGATTATAGATCGGCTTTGGAATTCGTTAATGGAAGTTTGGTACTTAGCGAAGAGAATGTTAAAAAATTAACAAAAGCAAAAGTGGAAGAACAGGTTGCTACCAATAACACAGCAAAAGCACAGAAACAGCAAGAATACTTAGAAAATGCCAAGCAGATTGAAGCTTTGCGCCAGAAACTCATTGACAATACAGACGCAACAGGTAAGAGCGCAGAGAGCATTCAGGAACAGATTGACGGATTACTTGCAAGCAATGATGCAATTGTGGAGCAGTGCGGACAACTTGATTTATTAAATTCTTCATTGATGGAGTCCATAGGAATTTATCAGCAGTGGAAAGACGCACAGAATGCTTCTGAATCAGGTAATATGTTTGACGATGCAATTACGGCATCTAAACAGATAGATGATGTTTTGAATAACACAGATTCAGATATCTATGGAAGAGTTGGACGTAAAGATTATCAAGCTTCTTTGGATTTTCTTATTCCTGATACGGTCGATAGCACAGATGAAAATGCAATCAATTCCTACTTGAGCAGTATTGACAATCTGTTTACTCACAATGAAAATGGGGAAAGAGCTGGACTTAATATAGAAGAGTTTTGTCAGCAAGCAATGAATAAAGGTCTTATGGTACTTGATGAAGCAGGTGAAAACTACCAGGTAGCAGGTGGCAAGACTATGGAAGATTTTGCTGAAGGAATGAACTTATCTATGCCTATGGTTCAAGCAATGTTCGGTGAGATGCAGGAATTTGGAGCAAATTTTGACTGGTCGGACGAGGGTATTCAATCCATGGGTGATATTGCCATGGCTGCTACAGAAGCTTCAGAAGCATTACGAAGTGTAGCTGGGAATGAAGACCTAAAAATCAATCTTGATGTATCTGATCTGGAAACGACAGAAGAAAAATGTTCTGCATTGGATGATACTATATCAGAGATGAACAGTGTTAAAGCAAAGGTCGGTGTAGATTCATCAGAAGTCGATCAGGCAAATACCATAATTCAGTATTGTGTAGCTCAGAAACAAGAGTTGGAAGCACCAGCTGTAATGAATGTTGATGTAAGCCAGGTTTCCGGTAAGATTGGAGAAGCTGTTGGATTACTTCAAGAGTTCCAGACAGCGCAGAACACATTGCAGATGCAGGAGACACTTGGAATGGACACGTCAGAAGCCCAGGCAAATGTGGAAGCTGTAGCGGATAAGATTAAAGGGCTTGATACAAATGTAAAAGCTACATTGTCTATAGATGATTCTTCGATAGATACAATCCAGGACAGCATTAGTAATAAGCTTACAAATGAAGTCATGGTAAAGGCTGGAATTGATGATTCTGCTATTATTGGATTCCAAGAAACCAAACATGATGCAAAAGGTGAAGTTGATTGGGATAACGATACGACAAAAGTTGATGCTTACGCCGCTGCTCAAAAGAAAAGTGACGGTACGGTGTTGTGGAGTAATGATATTTCACAGGTAAAAACTCAATTTCAGGCTGTAGGACACATTAATTGGGGAAACACTTCTGCTCCTACTAATGGAGCTAATAGCGTGAATGGGACAGCTCACGTATCTGGAACTGCTAAAGTTACAGGTGATTGGGGCAATAAGCGTCCTGGTACTACTCTTGTGGGAGAATTAGGTCGTGAAATGTGCGTAAATCCTCATACTGGAAGATGGTATACAGTTGGAGACAATGGTGCAGAGTTTGTGAATATTCCACAAGGAGCAATTGTATTCAACCATGTGCAGACTGAGGAATTGTTAAGCAATGGATTCACAGCTTCAAGAGCAGTCGCGTTAGCATCCGGTACAAGTCCTGATATATCCGGTACTGCTTTTGTATCTGGAAATGCTATGGTAACAGGTGGAATCAGTGTTAAGCAAGCACAGAAATCTGTCGTATCCGGTGGTAACACTGCAAAGGCTACCAGTGCTACCAATGCAGATACCAAGGCGACCAAGAGCCATACAAAAGCTACGGAAGAATCGACAGAAGCCACAAAAAAATCCATGAAAACATTTGACTGGGTTGCTACGAGGCTGGAAACATGGGAGAAAAAGGTCAAGAAAATATCAGATCAGATTACGGATTACATTACGTCTACATTAAAGACCTCTTTGTTGAAGAAACAGATGAAAACCATGAACTATGAGATGAAAGCTAATACCAAAGGCGAGTTGGCTTACATGAAGAAAGCCAATTCTGTTGCTGAAAAATACACTTATTACAATAGTGATGGTGGAGAAATAAATGTACCAATTCCTAAGAAATATCAAAAATTGGTACAGTCCGGTGCTTATCATATTGAAGATATGGACACTAGCACAGATGAGGGTAAGGCTTTAGCAGAAGCTATCTCAGAATATCAGAGTTGGTATGAGAAAGCACAAGATTGTAAACAGGCTGTTATTGATCTGAGAAATGAACAACAGAAGTTGTTTGAGCAATGGGCTAACATGCCTACAGAGAAAGCCGAGAAAAAGATTGATCGTTTGACTACTGGTTATAACGGTATTAATGCTATATCTTCCAGATTAACAGCGGCTACCAAAGGTGGATCTACTCAGGCTGTTCTTGCGCAGACAATGAAAGAGGATCTGGCTGAAGTACAGGAACAGAAGAAATCGGATAATAAAGCGTTGAAATCTGCGAAGACTGCTAATAAGAAAGCGTCTACAGCAAAGAAGAAAGCAAATAATAAAGTGAAATCCACTGCAAAATCCTTATTGAAAACAAATCTTACTGATGAACAGAAGAAACAGGTTCAAGCTGGTAAGAAAATTGATTCTACTGGTATGTCAGGTTCCCAGAAGAAAAAAGCTGACGCTTATAATAAGGCTGTGACAAACAAGACCAAAGCGAATAAGAAAGCCACATCTGCAAAATCTAAATTATCTACGGCAAAATCTAACTACAATTCATCCAATTCTACATATAAATCCATGAAGTCTAATGTGAATACAGCGCTTAATGCTTATGATTCCGGTGATTCATTATCATATATGAATAGCCTGGTGGACCAGCAAGTCTCTGGCAAAAAGTTAGAACAGGATGCAAGAAAAACTGCTGTTGAACAGGCGAATGCTAATTTGACTACGACTAAGAAGCAGAAAACAACGTCTGACAAAAAGCTTGCAAAGCTTCAGAAGAAATATAAAAACAGTAAGAATCTTACAGCAGCTCAGAAAAAGAAGATTGCAGCTGGCAAAGAAATTGATACAACTGGAATCACTGATGCAAAGCAGTTGAAAATTCTGACCACCTACAATAATGCCTTAGCAGACAGTAAAAAGAAGAAAGAGAATGTAACTATTGCCACAAATGCTCTTACAGAAGCTAATGAAAATCTTATGACTGCCGAGGTGGAATCTGCTCAGGCTACAGTGGAAGCGGTATCTACGAAATTTGATAATGCAAAAACGTATTACGAAGCACTTCTAAGTTACCAAGAGCAATTGAGTAAATATCAGGAAAAGAATATAGACCTGGCAAAAGCTCACGGAGATTACGAAAAATCTTCTGACTATGATGTTAAGATAAGCAACACTCAGGCTGAGAGGGCAATTAAACAGAATGATCTTGATGAACTGACGAAACAGCTAAATGATGGCGTTGAGGCTGGAACAATCGTGGAAAATTCACAAGAATGGCTGGACATGCAGACAAAAATCAAAGAAGCGCAAAATGCTGTGGCAGACTATGACACACAAATTGAGGAATTGAAGCAACAACAGATTGGTGTCTACTACGAGGAACAGTTTGAAAGAGCTGCGGAAAAGGTTGATAGATTCCGTGATAAATTAGATGGTCTGAAAGCATTGATATCTGACGATATGAAGATTGATAAGAACACAGGACTTCTTACAGAATCAGGTGCGTTGGCAATTACATTGGATGTTGATGATATCAATGCTTCCACAGAAAATCTGAAAACCTATATAAAGGAAAGACAGCAGATTATCAACGATTACAACGCTGGGAAGTTTGGTGAAGATGAATATAACCAGAAGTTGAAAGATATTGATGAAAATATCAAGAGCACCACTGCAAATATATATTCTTCCAGAAATTCCATTTTGGAGCTGGTGAAATCCCAGTCCCAGGCAGAATTGGATGTATTAAACAAGGTCATTGATAAGAGGAAAGAAGCTTTGTCAGCTAAGAAAAGCTATTATGACTATGACAAAACACTGAAGAACAAAACCAAGGATATTGAGGTGTTGGAAAGACAAATTGCAGCGTTGGAAGGATCCACTAGTGCTGAAGACAAAGCAAGAAAAGCAAAACTGCAAGAACAGCTGCAATCCGCAAAAGATGATCTGAATGATACAATCACAGATCATGCTTATAGTATGCAGACAGACGCACTTGACAAGTTGTCTGCTGATATGAGTGAAGATCTAGATAAATGGATTAATACTATAAGCTCTAATATGGAAGAAATGACTACAGCTATTAATGATGCTGTGAAGAATGCAGGACTATCCACAGCCGGAACAATCAATGCTATTTCTTCAATATTAAGACATTACAGATTATCTGATAGTGAGATTTCACAGTCTGGACTTACAAATATTACCGGTTATGCTTCTGGAACAAACTATGTAAATAAATCTGGAATTTACAGAGTGAATGAGAAAGGCATGGAATCTGTCTTTTCCAAGCAGTACGGTACGCTCACATTTTTAAACCAGGGAGACAAGGTGTTTGACGCTAATTTTACGAAACAGTTGTTAGATAATTCAACTATTGCTACACAAAAAAACATGCCTGATTATGCTGGAATGGCAAAAGCTATAGAAAAGAATATCCAAAATATTCAGAATCTAAGTGGAAACACTTATGTAAATAACTTCTATATTGATGGTGCGCAAGATACAGAGTCTATTCTGAGGGAAATTGACAAACACTTGGACAAGAAAATCCAGGCACATGACAAGAAACAGGTAAGAGATTTCAAAAGTTTGAGATGAGCGAAATGCTGCATGAGTGATTTTTGAAGGATGTAATTTTTTAGAATTAAAACAAAGAGCTTTTAAGAAGAAATTACTGCAACTGGTAATGGCTTCTTGGAAGCTCTTTTTGAATATATTGAGGTAATTTTTATGGAAATAACAAATTGTGTAACACATGAAACAACAAATGCAGCAGTAATGGGACTTGGATCAAATGAACAGGAAATGTTGAATTTTGCAATCAAAAATGGTATCATCGACTTACCACATTTGCAGGATCAAGTTGAGATGATGAAGAATGCGGAAATTTTACAAAATCATCAATATAAGATTTGGCAAGGAAATAATCAAAAGTGGTATACATATTTACCAGATGGCGAAGATGGACGTAAACAGGTGAAAAGGTCTACAAAGGCAGCCATTGAAAAAGCAGTGATTCAGTATTACCGCCAAAATCCCAAAAAAGAAGAACGCAAGATAAAAACTTTTAAAGATTCATATGAGCATTGGCGTAGTGTCCAAGATTCTCTGGTTTGTCACAATACCGTATGCAAGTATAATACAGACCGCAAAAGATATTTCGATGGCACCCCATTTGTAAAAAAGAATATTCAGGACATAACGGAAGAAGATATAAAGGTTTTTATCGTAAAAACGGTTAAGGAAAAAGAACTGTGCAAAAAGGCATGTAAAACATTATTCAGTTATATTAAGAACACAATCTACAGCGCAAGAGTGAATAAAGCCATTGTTGGTGATCCTATGGAATTCTTACAGGCAAAACAGTTCTATCAATATTGTGTAGAGAAAGAAAAGCCTTTAGAGCAGAAAATTTTTTCTGATTTGGATTTGAACAGTCTACATGAGAGATTTGATCTTGACCATGAGAAAAAACCAGATTATATCCCTACATATGCAGTACAGTTAGCTTCTTTAACAGGGATGAGGGTAGGAGAAATTGTTGCGCTTAAATGGGAAGACATTAAGATGGATTACATTGTCATTAACAAGTCTGAAAAATACGATAGGATTACAAAAGAGTATATTATTGATAAGACTAAGAATAAGAAAGACAGAGTTTTCCCAAAGACTAAAGAGATTGAGAAGCTGTTTAACACAGTAAAGTATGTTGAACAGATAAATGGATTTTTGTGCGAATGGGTGTTCGCTGATAAAGACGGTAGGATTCATGCACCAAAAGTATCTTCTTGTATTAAGAACAAATGCAAGCAGCAAGGAATAAGGAACAGAGGAATTCATTCTTTTAGAAAAACAGTAAATTCTAAATTGAAATGTAATGGAGTTTCTACAACTGTTGCTGCTTCTTTACTTGGTCATACTGAAGAAGTAAATGAAAAATATTACACTTTTGATACAACAGACTTGAAATATAAGACAAAAATTATTGAAGATATTGAGGTAAAACAACAAAAGTAATCAAGGTAATCAAAAATATTTGATTATCAAACAAATAAAACACTTGATTTTTAAGGATTTATGGAGTATATTAAGAAAGTCATTTGGGGGCCGTGAGGTCGCAGGTTCAAATCCTGTTGCCCCGATTAGTCATTGACAAGTGACTTGAAAAATGTTAAGGTAATAACCACAAAGAACATATAAGAGAAATGCTTTGATAAGGAGTAGTACACAGGTACCGGAGCGCAGAGAGTCATCGGGTGGTGTGAGATGACGGAAGGAAACTGTAGAACTCGCCTTGGAGCAGCTGTCTGAAATTACTTCGAATGATTAGAAGAAGCGAGAGTAGACACAGCCGGATTCCACCGTTACAGGGGAAGGATATAAGGAGTAATCCCGTATCCGATAAGTGTATGGATTCTATTCATGAAATAAGAGTGGTACCGCGTAAGATGTATGTCTTCCGTCTCTTGCACCTGTATGTGTGCAGAGCTGGAGGACTTTTTTTATGTGATAGTAATTCCATTGGAATTTAATACCACATAAAGCTGCTTTATCAGACTGAGCTCTGACCCAGCAGACAAAGAATCCTTCCGTCACAGAAAAGAGAAAAATTAAATTTACAATATGGAGGAATAAAAAATGATGAATGTAAGCAAATACAAAAAACAGTATTATCTTCCACCAGAAACCTGTATGGACTGGGCAAAAAAGGACTATATTGACAAGGCACCTGCATGGTGTTCTGTAGACCTTCGTGACGGAAACCAGGCACTTGTCATCCCAATGAGCCTGGAACAGAAGGTTGAGTTTTTCAAACTTCTTGTACAGATTGGGTTTAAAGAGATTGAAGTAGGATTTCCAGCTGCTTCCGAGACAGAGTATACGTTCCTTCGTACCCTGATCGATCGCAAACTGATTCCTGAAGATGTTACGATCCAGGTACTGACACAGGCAAGGGAGCATATTATCCGTAAAACCTTTGAAGCCGTAAAAGGTGCGCCCAAAGCTATTGTTCACGTATACAATTCCACATCTGTTGCACAGCGTGAACAGGTATTCAAGAAATCCAAAGAAGAGATTTTAAAGATTGCCGTAGAAGGTGCGAAATTATTAAAAGAACTGGCTGAACAGACAGAAGGAAACTTCCAGTTCGAGTATAGCCCGGAGAGCTTTACAGGAACTGAGCCGGAATATGCCCTTGAGGTCTGCAATGCAGTTATCGATGTATGGCAGCCGACTCCGGACAATAAATGTATCATCAACCTTCCGGTAACAGTGGAACATTCCATGCCGCATGTATATTCAAGTCAGGTTGAGTATATGTGCAAACATATGCTTCACCGTGAAAATGTAATCGTTTCTTTACATCCTCACAATGACAGAGGTTGTGGTGTGGCAGATTCTGAAATGGGAATTCTTGCCGGAGCAGACCGCATCGAGGGAACTCTTTTTGGAAACGGAGAGCGTACTGGTAATGTTGATATTGTAACACTTGGAATGAACATGTATTCCCAGGGAGTAGATCCGAAGCTTGACTTCTCCGACATGCCTCACATCTGTGAAGTATATGAGCGTTGCACGGGAATGACAGTTGGAGAGAGAAGTCCATACAGTGGTGCACTTGTTTTTGCAGCATTTTCTGGTTCCCATCAGGATGCAATTGCCAAAGGTATGCGCTGGATCGAGGAAAAAGATCCGAACCGCTGGACAGTTCCGTATCTGCCAATTGATCCCACGGATGTTGGACGTAATTATGATGCAGATGTTATCCGTATCAACAGCCAGTCTGGTAAAGGCGGCGTAGGCTACATTCTGGAAACAAAATACGGTCTGAACCTTCCGCCCAAAATGCGTGAGGCAATGGGTTACGCAGCCAAGGGTGTTTCCGATCACCTTCATAAAGAGCTTCATCCAGATGAAATTTTTGATCTGTTCAAAAAGACTTTTGAGAATGTGGGACAGCCGTACAGCATTAATGAAGTGCACTTCCAGCAGACGAGCGAGGGAATTACAACTAAGGTAACCTCCACATTTAATGGAAAAACAATTACCACAGAGGCTGTGGGAAATGGACGTCTTGACGCAGTGAGCAATGCCCTGAAGAAAGCATACGAATTGAAGTATTCTCTGGAAGTATACCAGGAACATGCGTTAGAGCGCAGCTCCAGTTCCAAGGCTATAGCATATGTTGGAATCAAGAAACCTGACGGAACTATGGCGTGGGGAGCAGGCGTAGACCCGGATATTATCCGTGCTTCCATTGATGCACTTGTAACAGCAATTAATAACCGCTGAGAGATTTGTTTAAACCTTATTTATAATAAGAAGCATATTTGATAACAAAAAGACAAACCACCGCAAATCAGTTCATAAAAAAGACTGTGCGGTGGTTTGCTGCTTTGAAAGGTAACGGCGCTTTTTGTCAGAATTCGGCGATAAAAAAGGTTTGACGAACAGAAAAAGAAAAGCTATAATAAAATCCATAAGAAGGGGAGAAATAACCATACCTAAGAATAAAAGGGGACAAATAGAAACAGGGTAAATTTATCAAAAATATTACATGATTTTTGAATGAATCATCCTATTTCTTTCTTGTTGCCTTTCTTTTTTACCTGTTTTTAGAGAAAAAAGCTATAGAAAGCAAAAAAAACTTGACATTTTGGAGTTTGTTAAATATAATTTTCCTATAAATTACAGAAATGTTACAGAACAAATAATAAAAGAAATCAAAACATAACAGAAGTGCAAGGAAAGAAGAATATGAAATTAAAAAGAAGTTTACAACATGTAACAACTTGCAAGAGCGATGCCCAGAAAAAAAAGAATGGAAATGCTCTTGTACATAATTTTGTAGCTCTTAGCGCCTGCGCCACGTTGGCAATGATTTTGGCAGTTGGAACGAAGGTGGCGGAGTTTGGTCCACGGAGCCAGGTATATGCAGCTTCGGACAAAGAGAATAGATCCGCGGATGCCTGGACTGACCTTGGAAGTGTAGAGTATGATCTGCCTACCGGAATTGCCGGTATGGTAACCAGTGTTGCAGATACTCCTTCAGCAGGAACATCTGTAACAAGAATTGGAACTTCATGCGAGAGAGTCATGGTAGGCCAGCGCGTGAAGCAGATAAAAGGAAACGTGGATGAGCTGAATGTAGGGGACTCTATGGCTGATACAGTTGCGAGCCTTGATGCAGCTGCAGTATCCATGTCTGCAAATCCGAAGATCATGTCGGACACAGATTATGATAACCTGCTTCATATAGTAGAGGCAGAGGCGGGCACAGAGGACATTAAAGGTCGTGTACTGATTGCAAATGTAATTATGAACCGCCTTTCCCATGAGGAATTTCCAGATACCATTACAGGTGTTATTCTGGATCAGAGAAATGGAATTCCTCAGTTTTCACCTGTTTACGATGGTAAGTTTTATGAAGTAACGGTAACAGATGAGACCAGGGAAGCTGTGAAACAGGCATTAGAGGGAACTGACTATTCAGAAGGAGCTCTGTTCTTTGTTCAGCGTTCTGCTGCGGACAAAAAGAACGTGTCCTGGTTTGATAAGGATTTAAAAAAATTATTTAAATATGGTGTTCACGAGTTTTACACCTACCCGGATGAAGCTAAGTCACAGAACACTGAGAATGAAACCTCAGAAGATGACACAAATGTTGTTCAGATGGTGAAAAAATAATATTTTAATAACAGTAACATTCTGTAATAAAGAGATATAAGCCGCCAGGAAATTACAATTCCAGGTGGCTTTTTCAAATTGGGTGTTGATTTAGCACGGTGAAGTATGTATAATACCTGTAAAGTTAAAATATGATAACAAAGAGAGGATGACTGTCGGAAGGTTACAGATTCCGGAATGTGTACCTCATAACAATAAGCGAAAGGCAGGAATAACAAATGCAGGTAATGTACCAGAGCACCAGAGGAAAAGGAGAACCGGTAACCGCTTCCCAGGCTATTTTAAAGGGACTTTCTGAAGATGGAGGACTGTTTGTACCAACACAGATTCCGGCACTTGATGTTTCTATGGATGAACTTTCCAGAATGACTTATCAGGAAACTGCTTATCAGGTAATGAGCCGCCTTCTTACTGACTTTACAGAAGAAGAGCTGCGCACTTGTATCAACCGAGCATATGACAAGAAGTTTGACACAGATGTGATCGCACCTCTTAAGGAAGCTGACGGGGCATATTATCTGGAACTTTTCCATGGTCCTACAATTGCATTTAAAGACATGGCACTTTCCATTTTGCCATATCTTATGACGACTGCAGCAAGAAAGAATAATGTAAAAAATGAAATCGTTATCCTGACTGCGACCTCCGGAGATACTGGAAAAGCAGCACTTGCAGGTTTTGCCGATGTTCCGGGAACCAGGATTATTGTATTCTATCCGAAACATGGCGTAAGCCCGATCCAGGAGAAGCAGATGGTAACCCAGAAAGGTGCCAATACTTACGTTGTGGGTATCACAGGTAATTTTGACGATGCCCAGACAGCTGTAAAGAAAATGTTCAATGATAAAGAACTGGCAGCAGAGCTTTCCCAGGCTGGATTCCAGTTCTCTTCTGCAAACTCCATTAACATTGGACGTCTTGTTCCCCAGATCGTTTATTATGTATATGCATATGCTGCGCTGGTGCGCCAGAACAAGATCGAAGCCGGACAGGAGATCAATATAGTAGTTCCTACAGGAAATTTTGGAAACATTCTGGCAGCATTTTATGCAAAACAGATGGGACTTCCGGTGAACAAGCTGATTTGTGCTTCTAATGAGAACAAGGTTCTGTTTGATTTCTTCTCCACAGGTACATACAATAGAAAGAGAGACTTTATCCTTACCAGTTCTCCATCTATGGATATTTTGATTTCCAGCAATCTGGAGCGCCTGATCTATCGCATTACAGGCGGAAATCCTGAGGAGTGTGCAAAACTTATGGAAAATCTTTCCAAGGGTGGTGAATACACTATTACACCTGAGATGAAAGCCCAGCTGAAGGATTTCTATGGAAACTACTGTTCCGAAGAAGAGACGAAGGAAGCTATCCGCGAAGTATATAAGACAAGTGATTATGTGATTGATACACATACTGCAGTTGCTGCTGGCGTATACAAAAAATATGTGAAAGATACCGGAGATAAGATTCCGGCAGTTATTGCTTCTACAGCAAGTCCATACAAGTTTACCAGAAGTGTTATGGATGCAATCTCCGAGGGACATGAGAATCTGGATGATTTCGGGCTTGCAGACGCACTTGAGAAGCTTTCCGGGGTGGCAGTTCCGAAGGCAGTCAACGATATCCGTACTGCACCAGTACTTCATGACCGGGTAGTAGATGCAGAAGATATGCCTGCAACTGTGAAAGAGATTCTAAAAATCAGTTAAAAATCAGTAAAAAGAATTTGTGCATTTTCTGTTGAAAAACAGTATATACTAGAGTATAATTATTTTTAGAAAAATGAATCCTGGGATGTGCGAGGCCCCTTTTATTTTTGAACCTACATTGACATCAAGGGAATCCAATATCGCAGTGCGGATGTCAGACCTCTCGTTGTGGTAGGCAGAAGTCCTGTTGAGGATACCCACCTAGCGGTTAGCTAGGCGTCAAAAGAAAGGGAACGGCATTCTGGGATTTTTTAGAACAGGGAGGCAGGTAATATGGGTGTTACAGCAAAGAAATTTGGAAACTTAACCTCTGGGGAAGAGATTACTTTATACCATCTGGAGAATAAATCCGGTGCATATGCAGAAGTGATGGATTACGGTGCCATTCTTGTGAAGCTTTGCGTTCCGGACAAAGATGGGGAGCTTACAGATGTAGTGCTTGGTTATGACGATGTTCAGCAGTACGAAGTAAATGGCTGCTTCTTTGGTGCGATCATAGGAAGAAGCGGAAACCGTATCGCAGGTGCCAGATTTTCCCTTTATGGACAGGAATACCAGCTTGACAAGAATGAGAATGACAATAATCTTCACAGCGGCCCCAATGGCTTCGAGAAGAAGATTTGGACTGTTAAGAATACAGATTCTGACAAAAATGCCATTACTTTTTCCAGAATCAGCCCGGATGGCGAGAATGGATTCCCGGGAGAATTCCAGGTGTCTGTTACATATGAATTTACAGAGGACAATACCCTGCAGATTTACTATAGCGGAATCAGTGACAAGGCGACGCTGGCAAATATGACCAACCATTCCTACTTCAACCTTACAGGGGAGGGAAGCGGCAAGGTTCTTGATACATATCTTACGATCCATGCCAGAGATTATAATCCGGTGGATGAGTTCTCTATTCCTACAGGCGAATATGCAGCAGTAGAGGGTACTCCTATGGATTTTAATAAGGCGAAAAAGATTGGCCAGGAAATCGAGGCAGACTTCCAGCAGCTGAAGTACACTGGTGGATATGACCACAATTATGTGACTGACAATTACGCGAAAGGCAGTCGGAGAACGGTTGCAGTTGCTTACAATGAGACCTCTGGTATTACGATGGATGTGATTTCGGATTGTCCATGTGTGCAGTTCTATGCCGGTAATTTTGTTATTGATGAGAAGGGTAAGAATGGACATGTTTACAACAAGCGTGAAGGCTTCTGCCTTGAGACACAGGTTGAACCAAATGCAGTAAATGTGGAAGCATTCCATTCACCAGTACTTGAAGCTGGTGAGAAGTATCAGTCTTTTACCGCATATAAATTTGACGTAAGAAAATAATTACAATACAGATATTTTTGTCTGGTTTTCTTCATATACTTTTGTATGAAGAAGACCAGATTTTTTTATGGATTGAATTATTTTCTGATTGTACTGCTGGGCTGGCTGCTTTTGTTTGGAAAAGCCGCAGAAATGAACAAGAGGAGTGAAGAAAGTGCCAAAAGGGAGCAGAAAGAAAAGAAAAAGGAAACTGACGAAAACAAGGTGCAACAACGAGAGCCTTCCATTCGCGTTCTGCTCACAGACTCGTCCTGGCAATCCTGTTATCACCAGTCAGTAACCATAGAACAAAAAGGAAAAGAACATACCTACACCCCGGATTCACGGGAGCTCCAGAATGATAGTCTGCTTCTGGACGGGGGAACTGATGGCATTGCGATTCCCTCTATTGAAAGAGCTCAGAATCCTCCTGTTTATTATGGAACTCTGGAAATTAAAAAGACAGCGCAGGGGCTGCTGATTATTAATGAATTGTCCCTGGAAGCTTATCTGGAAGCTGTAGTCCCAAGTGAAATGCCTGCATCCTATGAAGAACAGGCATTGATGGCCCAGGCAGTATGTGCCAGAACCTATGCAGTTTGCCAGATACAGGAAAACAGTCTGGAAAAATATGGGGCGGATGTAGATGACAGCGTGAATTATCAGGTTTACAACAATTTTGGGGCAGATAAAAGAACAAATAAAGCAGTACAGGATACAAAAGGTCAGATCCTATGCCAGAATGGAGAACCGATCACGGCTTATTATTTTTCTACATCAGCAGGCAGGACAAGCACAGATGAGATATGGGGAGCAGACAGGTCAGCAGCTTATCTGAAAAGTGTAGAATGTGATTTTGACCAGAATATGCCATGGAGCAGCTGGAGCGTGGAAATTCCCTGGGAAACTTTAGAGAAACGATCGGGAAATCTGGAAGGCAGCGGGGAATTTATAGGGCTTCAGGTTATTAAAAAGAATATCAGTGGTGCAGTTACGGGAATGGAGATTGTGACGGAAAATAAAAGTATACAGCTGGAAGGCGAATATGAAATACGGCAATTTCTTTCCCCGGCAGGGTGTTTGATTACAGAAAAAGATGGAAGTATTGTGAACGGCAGTAATCTTCTGCCAAGCGCCTATTTTGAACTGAACGTGAAATCCGGTAAGGCAGTACAGATTCAGGGGAAAGGGTATGGACACGGTGTGGGAATGAGCCAGAACGGGGCAAATGAAATGGCCAGGGAAGGCTATGGCTGGCAGGAAATCCTAAATTATTTTTTTAAGGATATTACGTTGGAAGTGGTGGGGAATAACCTGTCAAAGCGGGAAACATGACATTTTGCAAGGTATTTTTGTGAACAAAGTTCACAGAAAACCCGAGAATTAAGTTTGCGCAGCAAACGCTGCTGTTTGTGCTTGTCACAGGAAGGTTCGTCTTTTTGTGCATCGCGAAGCGTTTACTGATTATGGAGTGAACAGTAATTGTTGCTGTGAACGGAAAGAACAGTAACACCAGGAAAAAGTAGACAGAAAGCATGTTTCGTGATATGATACAAAAAATGATTACGAAAATGTAACAGGAGCAATCATATGGATAAGAAGAAAGAAAAACAGAGCGTTCTCCAGCTTCTGTTCGGTTTTATGGACAGGGCAAATGGAGACCATGTGGGAGCTTATGCGGCACAGGCAGCATATTTCCTGATTATGTCTTTTATTCCGTTTATTCTGTTTCTCACGACTATAATTCGATATACACCTTTAACATACAATATGGTCAGCGAAACCATCCGGGCATTTGTGCCCCACAATATACAGAATTTTGTGCTTACCATTGTATCAGAAGTATATGGCAGAAGCACGGCGGTAGTTCCGATTTCTGCTATCATGGCATTGTGGTCAGCAGGAAAAGCCATGCAATCCCTTACGAACGGACTGAATAGCATTTATCACGTCCATGAGACCCGTAACTGGCTGATTACCAGAATGTATGCGGTTGTTTATACATTTCTGTTCAGCATTGCAATTATTGCAAGTCTTCTGCTTCTGGTTCTTGGAAATCAGATTCAGATTATGGCAGGAAAGTACGTTCCATTCCTTGGGAGAATTATCGGAAAGATCATTGGAGCCAGGACGGCGCTTGTATTTGCCGGACTGTTTCTGATCTTTCTGATTTTGTATAAAATGCTTCCAAACCGTAAAGCTACTTTTAAAAGTCAGGTGCCGGGAGCTCTTCTGATTGCAGCAGGGTGGTCCCTGTTTTCCTATTTCTTTTCTATTTATTTTGACATGTTTCCAGGCTTTAGCAATATGTATGGAAGCCTGACTGCGTTGATCATGGTGATGCTGTGGCTGTATATCTGTATGAATCTGCTGCTGTATGGAGCAGAGATCAACGCTTATTTTGAAAAACAGTTCAGAATGGCCCAGGCATCCATGAGGGAAATGCTCAGCCGCGAGCGCGATGAGGCGGAAAAAGAGCTTAATAAAGAGAAGAAAAAATATCTGGAAAAAGAGAATGAGAGAAAGAAAAAGATTGAGATGAAAGCTTCAGCTGAGAAAAAGAAGGAAGAGCAACAGACAAATTAACCTCTTGACAGATTCACTCTGATGTGGCATAGTTATAAAAGAGAAAAAGCCAGGAAGGTGTTTTTAGGAAATTATTTTCTTTCAGAGAGAGGAAGCCACCGGCTGTAAGCTTCCTTAAGTTCAGATAGTTTCTGAGTTTCGCACCGGAGCCGCGTTTCTGAAATTTCCAGTAGGAAGCGACGTGAAGCTGCGCGTTAAGCGGCGGGAGAGCCTGTATATACAGGAATCAGGGTGGTACCGCGGAATATGCTTCGTCCCTTTTGTTGGGGACGGAGCTTTTTTTACGTTGTAAAGTCCTGGGAGCGCTAGAGCCTGTTTGAAAAATCATTCCCGTAATCTGCACGCCCCACTTTGCGGTATATTTTGCCCGAATTCGGTTGTCGTAGCCCGCTACGACGCCCTCATCCGGACAAAATCTCCCACAAATTGTGACGCACATCTTGCAGAAAGCCTTTTTCAAACACGCTCTAGCGTGGAACAATCCGCTTTTACGAAAGAAAAAATCTGCTATGTAGATATTTTCTTCCCTTCCGTGCCTTCCCTCACCTGGCAGATTATAAAAATAAAGGAGAAATAAACCATGGATATGAAAGAAAGACTTCAGGAACTGGCTGAGAACGCCAGAGTACGGATTGAAGAATCCGAAGGCCTGGATAAATTAAATGATGTGCGTGTGGCATATCTTGGAAAAAAAGGAGAGCTTACCGCAATCTTAAAGGGAATGAAGGACGTTTCCCCGGAGGAGAGACCGAAGGTTGGCCAGCTTGTAAACGAGACCAGAGCTAAGATTGAAACTCTTCTTGAAGAGTCCAGACGGAAACTGGAAGAAGCAGTCAGAGAAGAGAAGATGAAAGCAGAAGTAATCGATGTTACCCTTCCTGCAAAGAAATCCAGAATCGGTCATCGCCATCCCAACAGCATTGCGTTGGAAGAGGTTGAGCGCATTTTTATTGGAATGGGCTATGAAGTTGTAGAAGGACCGGAAGTTGAATATGCAGATTACAACTTTACTAAGCTGAATATTCCGGAGAATCATCCGGCAAGAGACGAGCAGGATACTTTCTTTATCAATGATTCTATACTTCTTCGTTCCCAGACATCTCCGGTTCAGGCGCGTGCCATGGAAAAAGGCAAACTGCCGATCCGTATGATCGCACCTGGAAGAGTATTCCGTTCTGATGAAGTAGATGCAACTCATTCTCCATCCTTCCATCAGATTGAGGGTCTTGTAATAGATAAGAATATTACGTTCGCAGACCTGAAAGGAACTCTTGAAGTATTTGCAAAAGAACTTTTCGGACCGGAAACCAAAACAAAATTTAGACCACATCACTTCCCGTTTACAGAGCCAAGTGCAGAGGTTGATGTTTCCTGCTTCAAATGTGGCGGAAAAGGCTGCCGTTTCTGTAAAGGATCCGGCTGGATCGAAATCCTTGGCTGTGGAACAGTTCATCCCAATGTACTTCGCATGTGTGGAATTGATCCGGAGGAGTACACTGGTTTTGCATTCGGCGTAGGCCTTGAGCGTATTGCGCTTCTGAAATATGAGATTGATGATATGCGTCTGCTTTATGAGAACGACATCCGTTTCCTGAAGCAGTTCTGATTTCTGGGCATCGCGAAGCGTGTAACTGTGAAAGCACTGAGCAGTTACCTTTCATAATATAAATATTAGAGTGAGAAGAGGATTAAATAAATGAATACTTCATTATCTTGGATGAAAATGTATGTGCCGGATCTTGACGTAACCGCACAGGAATATACAGATGCAATGACATTGTCAGGTACAAAGGTAGAGGGCTTCACCAGGCTTGATGCTGACCTTGAAAAGATTGTAATCGGACAGATTGAGAAAATTGAGAAACATCCGGATGCAGATAAGCTGATCATTTGCCAGGTGAATATCGGATCTGAGGTGATCCAGATCGTTACTGGTGCTCCAAACGTAAAAGAGGGAGACAAGGTTCCTGTTGTTCTTGACGGAGGTCGTGTAGCAGGAGGACATGATGGAAAAATGACTCCTGGCGGAATTAGGATCAAAGCCGGAAAACTTCGCGGAGTACCGTCCAACGGCATGATGTGCTCCATCGAAGAGCTGGGAAGCAACCGGGATATGTATCCGGAAGCCCCAGAATATGGAATTTATATATTCCCGGAAAACGCAGTTGTAGGTGAAAGCGCTATTAAGGCTCTTGGACTTGATGACGTTGTATTTGAATATGAGATCACATCCAACCGTGTTGACTGTTACGGTGTTCTTGGAATTACAAGAGAAGCAGCAGCTACTTTTGGTAAGAAATTTTGCCCTCCGGAAGTTAAAGAGACAGGAAATGATGAAAAAGCTTCTGATTACGTAAAGGTAACTGTAGAGAAACCGGAGCTTTGCCCACGTTATTGTGCAAGAGTTGTAAAAAATGTTAAGATCGGACCATCTCCGAAATGGATGCAGCGCTGTCTGGCTTCCAATGGAATCCGCCCGATCAACAATCTGGTAGATATCACCAACTATGTAATGGAAGAGTTTGGACAGCCAATGCATGCTTACGATCTCGATACGATTGCAAACCATGAAATTGTTGTACGCTGTGCGGGTAAAGATGAGAAATTTGTCACACTGGATGGTCAGGAACGTATTATGGACGAGAACGTCCTGATGATCTGCGATGGTGAGAAACCAGTTGGAATCGCAGGTATTATGGGCGGCGAGAACTCCATGATCACAGATGACGTACACACAGTTCTGTTTGAGGCAGCCTGCTTTGATGGAACAAACATCAGACTTTCTTCCAAGAGAATCGGACTTCGTACAGATGCTTCCGGCAAGTTTGAGAAAGGTCTTGACCCGAATAATGCAAAGGCTGCAATCGACAGAGCCTGCCAGCTGATGGAAGAGCTTGGTGCCGGTGAGGTTGTTGGCGGTATGGTCGATATCTGCAATAAGGTCAGCGAGCCATCCCGTGTAAAATTTGAGCCAGACCGTATCAACGGTCTTCTTGGAACAAAGCTTTCCAAAGAAGAGATGCTTGGCTATCTTGCAAAGATCGAACTCACCTATGATGAGGAGACAAATGAAATCGTAGCACCGACTTTCCGTCAGGATATCCACTGCATGGCAGATGTTGCAGAAGAAGTTGCACGTTTCTACGGATATGACAAGATTCCTACAACTTTGCCATCTGGTGAGGCTACTACGGGAAAAATGCCATTCAAGCTTCGCATTGAAAATATCGCAAGAGATATTGCAGAGTACTGCGGATTCTCAGAAGGCATGACTTACTCATTTGAGAGCCCGAAGGTATTTGACAAACTGAGAATTCCAGAAGATAATGTACTTCGTCAGGTGATCACCATCAGCAATCCTCTTGGCGAGGACTACAGCATTATGCGTACCAGTACACTGAATGGAATGCTTTCCTCCCTTGCAACTAACTATAACAGAAGAAATAAAGACGTTCGTCTTTATGAGCTTGGAAATATATATCTTCCGAAGGCGCTTCCACTTACCGAGCTTCCAGATGAAAGAACCATGTTTACACTTGGAATGTACGGAACCGGTGATTTCTTTGACATGAAGGGCGTTTGTGAGGAGTTCTTCGAAAAAATCGGTATGAAGAAAAAAATGGAGTATGATCCGGCAAGCGGAAAATCATTTCTTCATCCTGGAAGACAGGCCGATATGGTATATGAGGGAACCGTTGTAGGTTACCTTGGAGAGGTTCATCCGCTGGTTGCAGATAATTATGGAATTGGGGAGCGCGCATATATCGCAATGATCGATATCAAGAGCGTTCTCGAATTTGCAAATTTTGACCGCAAGTTTACCGGAATTGCAAAATATCCGGCAGTAACCCGTGACATCAGTATGCTGGTTCCGAAACAGGTGCTTGCAGGTCAGATCGAGGACATTCTTGCTCAGAGAGGCGGAAAGATCCTGGAGAGTTATCAGCTGTTTGATATCTACGAAGGAAGCCAGATCAAGGGTGGCTACAAGTCTATGGCTTATGCGCTTGTATTCCGTGATCACGACAAAACTCTGGAAGAAAGCGAAATTTCTGCAGCAATGAAGAAAATTTTAAATGGTCTGGAAGGACTTGGAATCGAGTTGAGAAGCTGATGCTTTTATATATTGTAAGACATGGTCTGACGCCCTGGAACCACCTTCATAAGGCTCAGGGTTCAGCAGATATTCCTCTTGCTCAGGAGGGAATTGATCTTGCCAGAAGAACAGGTGAGGCTCTGATGGATGTAAAGTTTGATATCTGTTTTACAAGTCCCCTTACCCGTGCGAGACAGACTGCCCAGTTAGTTCTGGGCGGTCGTGATATTCCTGTGATACCGGATAAAAGGATTCAGGAAATTAATTTCGGGGCTCTGGAAGGGCACATTATGAGAAATGGAAATACTATGGAATCCAACTGCGAAGAATTTGATCTGTTTTTTAAGGATCCTCTGAAATTTCCACGTCCGGAAAACGGAGAGAATATACAGGATGTCCTGGAGCGTACCAGAGAATTCTGGCTTGAAAAAACCTCAGATCCGTCTCTGGCAGACAAGACGATTTTGGTGTCTTCTCATGGATGTGCAGTGCGGGCTCTTCTCCAGAACCTGTACAAGGATCCTGAGCATTTCTGGCATGGATGTGTGCCTCCTAACTGCAGCATTAACCTGGTAGAAGTGAAGGATGGCAAGGCCCGATTTCTGGAGGAAGATAAGGTTTACGCCTGAAAATATGAAATATGATATAATACCCCTGGCTGTGTGAAAAAGGTGTGAAACGATTACTGTTCACTGGTAACGTTTTTCAGTAACATTTTTCATTAGGCAAGGGGTATGTTTTTTCTTGTTATTATTAGAAAATTGTGATATTATGATAAAAAATGTACCATTATTAATGGAAAATTCACAAAATGCACCAATTTATTACGATGAAAGCCTTGGGCGTTCAGATTGCGGGAATGATTTTTCAAACAGCTCTGCAGATGCTATAAGCGCAGAGTAGTTGGCATTCATATATGGTGATGCCGTCGACAGACAGCATATCTATTTTGTGAAAATACAAATGGGGAGGCAGACAATGAAGAAAAAAATCACACATTCTGTATTGTTTGTTGCGGTTCTTGCAGGAACCACTGCTTTGACGTTATTTGCCGGCAGGGGGAACTTATCATCTACGATCTACAATTTCGTATTTCTGGCGGTGATCGCAGTCCTGTATCTGATCGCAATGTTTGGTGGAATGTTCCGTATGAATAATCTGAGTACGGCATTTCACAGAGCAGTAGAGGAGCTGAACAGTATGTTCAAGACTCCAGGGAAGACAGATCCCAGGAATCTTACATATTTAGGCGAGCTCTTCGATGATAAATATCTGGATCAGAAGATGGATAGCTTTACAGACAGTATTAACAATAGTAAAGAAGGTCTTGGAGATATTGAAGAATTCATTAATGAAGATGAGCTGGATATCCATGTTCATAAGAAGCTTCTGGAAATGGTTCCGGATATCTTCACCAGTCTTGGTATTTTAGGTACTTTCCTTGGTCTTGTCTGGGGCCTTCGGGATTTCCAGCCTACTGATTACAGCGCCATGACTTCTTCTGTAGAAGCGCTGGTGGAAGGTATTAAAGTGGCATTCCTTACCTCTATTTATGGTATCTCTTTTTCCATTATTTATACCTTTGGGATGAAGGGAGAGTATTCATCCATGACAGAGGAACTTCAGGGATTCCTTGAAAAGTTTCATTCTTATGTAATGCCTACTGCGGAAAATGAGTCCAGAAATCTGCTGCTTGCAAGCCAGAAGCTGCAGACAAGCGCCATGAAACAGATGGCAGAGCAGTTTTCCGTTCAGATGGCAGACAGCTTTGAGAAGGTTATCACACCTACCTTCCAGAAGATGAATGATTCTCTGGATATGCTGGTTTCTTCTGTAACCAGATGCCAGGAGGATGCTATTCGTGAAATATCGGACGAATTTTTAAAGCAGATGAACAATTCTTTCCATATGCAGTTCCGTGATTTCAATGTGGCACTGGATCAGTTGAAAAAGGCACAGAAAGAGAATACAGCTTATACTTCTGCCATGTACCAGACTATGAGCCAGAAGCTTTCTGAGACCTATGACAAGCAGGATAAAGCCATTACAGATATGGTAAGGGAGATGGGAGGCATGCAGACCCGCTACATGTCTACTGCCAATCGTATCCTTTCTGAGAATCAGGAGATCCAGAAGATGCAGCAGCAGGATTATCAGCATATTGTGGATTATCTGAAGGATGCCGAGAAATCTGCAGCTAAGTTCTGGGTTGCCTGCAACCAGGCAATGCAGAAATATGTTGAAACAGCAGCTTCTTCTATTGAGAGAGTAGGGGCTACAGGTCAGGCAAGTGCAGATCTGATCCAGGCGAACAGCAAGATGGCAGAGCAGTTTACGGCCCAGATGGAGGATTTCGCCCAGTATCAGAGACTTTCCTATAAAACAATGGAACAGGTCCGCAAGCTCCTCAGTGAGGTGACTGCAGCGAATACCAGAGATGTGTCTCTGATCGCAAGCGGAAGGAATGATTCTGTAGAGAAGCTGGGCAATCTGATTGCTCAGCAGAATGAGGGACAGCAGGCTCTTCTTGAGGAAATCAACAAGAACATGAAAGAGCTTTCCAAGGCTGCACAGAAAGGAAAATTTGGCTTATTCAGATAAGAGGAGATAGACATGCGCAAAAAAAGAAAATCAGGGGATGGAGGCTTTAATGTATGGCGCTCTTATTCCGATGTTATGGCCGGCGTTCTGCTTCTTTTCATACTGATCATGTCATTGACGCTTTTCCAGGCTCAGAAGAGTTACGACGAGAGTATTCAGGAGAGAGATGAGAAGCTGGCTCTGCAGGCAGAGTATACGGCTGATCTTCTTGCCAAGCAGAATACCATTGAAGAACAGGAAGGAACTATTAAGACCAAAGATGAGAAGCTGACTGCACTGGCACAGACACTGGCAGAGCAGGAAGCCAAGTTAAAAGAGCAGCAGGCTCTTCTGAATCAGCAGCAGACGGATCTGGATGAGAAGACCACGCAGCTTAGTGAGCAGCAGACAAAGATCGATAATATTATTGGTGTCAAGGCTGAAGTTGTGGAAGCACTTCAAAAAGAATTCCAGAAAAATAATATCAATGTAAATCTGGATTCCCAGACTGGTGCATTGACACTGGATGCCAGTGTATTGTTTGACGTTGATGAGTCGGAGCTTACAGACGCTGGTAAGGAAGCACTTCGAAACGTACTTCCAATTTACTGCAAGGTGCTGATGGAAGATACCTATAAAAATTATCTTGCTGAGATCATTATAGACGGTTATACAGATACAGATGGTGATTATGCGTATAATCTGGAGCTTTCCCAGCAGCGTTCACTTGCAGTGGCGCAGTATCTTCTTGATATTCAGGGGGAGTTTCTGACTGAGGACCAGAGCCTGAATCTGCAGGATTACCTGACTGTAAACGGACATTCCATGGCGAATCCGATTCTGGATGCAGATGGAAATGTAGATAAAGAGGCTTCCCGTCGTGTTGAGGTCAAATTCAGACTGAAGGATGACGAGATGATCGAAGAACTGAGTAAGATCATGGCGGGAAGTGAAGAGAGTGCAGCAGATACTGCCACAGAGGCAGGCGCAGATGCAGCAGCTAATTAGTTACATATAATTTTCAAAAGCAAAAGAGTATTTCAAATTCTTAGATCAGAGAAAATGAAATACTCTTTTTGTGTTTACATTTGAAACTCTTTTAGCTGTTTGCGTGGGAAAAAAACAGCTGAAAAAATATGAACAGTTACTATGAATTGCAGGAGGTAGAGCCTTCTATAGAAAATTAGTTGCAATTTATCTGTTTCAAGTATAAAATGAGAAACAGAGTGAGTTTATATCATGTTTTACAAAAAAAAAGTACTGCTGTAGCATTCGCAGCAGTCACAGATAAAAGGAGAGAGTGAAATGTCAACAAAAATCGGACGTAATGATCCATGCTGGTGCGGCAGTGGAAAGAAATATAAAAAATGCCATGAGGCTTTTGATGCGAAAGTAGAAATCCTGCGTCAGAAAGGATATCCGGTTCTGGATCATAAACTGATCAAGACTCCAGAGCAGATTGAGAAGATTAAAGAGAGCTGTCGAATCAATGTTGCAGTACTTGATTATGTGGCAGAGCATATTAAAGCTGGTGTATCAACAGAAGAAATCGATCATTGGGTACATGAGGAAACTGTGCGTCATGGAGGAATCCCGGCACCGTTGAATTATGAAGGGTTTCCAAAGAGCGTGTGTACTTCTGTGAATGAGGTGGTATGCCACGGAATTCCATCTGAGGATGAGATCCTGAAGGACGGTGATATAGTGAACGTAGATGTTTCTACAATTTACAATGGCTATTTTTCTGACTCATCCCGTATGTTTTGTATTGGAAATGTAAGTCCTGAGAAAGAAAAACTGGTCCGCGTAACCAAAGAATGCGTGGAAATCGGTATTTCCAAGGTAAAACCATGGGAACCTATTGGAAATATGGGTCACGCTGTTCATATGCATGCACTTGAAAATGGCTACACAATTGTAAAAGAAATCGGCGGACATGGTGTTGGCCTGGAATTCCATGAGGATCCCTGGGTAAGCTATACTTCCGAAGAGAACAGCGGCGTGATTATGGAGCCGGGAATGATGTTTACCATTGAGCCTATGGTAAATATGGGAAGCGATGAAGTATATACAGATGAGGAAGATGACTGGACAGTACGCACTGAGGATGGTATGCCTTCTGCCCAGTGGGAAGTAACCGTGCTGGTAACAGAGGATGGCTGCGAGGTTATCTGTTGGTAATTGTTAAAAAGGTTGTCTTTGAAAAATTCTTTTTCGACTTGTTTTATGCACTTTTTTATAAAAATAATGGTTGCAAACAGAAAATAATTATAGTATAATCACTTATGTTGTGAAAAAAGATGGTCCGCTGTTACCGTGATGGGTATTAAGAACATCCAGAGAATAAGGAGAGAATAAAATGAACGAAATTATTAAAAACATCGAAGCAGAACAGCTGAAAAAAGACGTTCCACAGTTTAACGTAGGTGATACCGTAAGAGTACACGCACTGATCAAAGAGGGTAACCGTGAGCGTATCCAGATCTTTGAAGGAACTGTATTAAAGAAACAGGGCGGAAGCACCAGAGCTACTTTCACAGTAAGAAAAGCTTCCAACGGCGTTGGCGTTGAGAAAACATGGCCGCTTCATTCCCCACACGTAAAAGAAGTAGAAGTTATCCGTCGTGGTAAAGTTCGCCGTGCGAAACTGAACTACTTAAGAGACCGTGTAGGTAAAGCTGCTAAGGTTAAAGAGCTTGTTAAATAATTTCAATCGAAAATTGCTGGTTGCTGTTCACTGGTGGTGTTCCGCGAAGTGCTTTCGTGAACGAAGTGAATACGAACAGTGACTTTTGCTGCGCAGATGGCCGTGATGACTGTCTGGGCAGCATTTTTTTGATTATTTTTTCTTTTTCTTTTTCGGGATATGTGATAAGATAATAAAGTATCTGGCCTGAGATGAAAAAAAGTGTTTTGGAACCAGACGCAGGACATGCAATTATGACACGAATGGAGTAGATATGAGCGACAGAAGAAATAAAAGAGAAAAAGAGCAGTTGTTCAACATGCCGGAAATTGCAAAACTGGAGAAAAAATCTTTTTCTGGTGCCATAGAGAAATTAGAAGACAGTAAACTGAAAAAAGTTTTGATCTGGGTATTCGAGATCACAGTTACACTGATCTTTGCAGTGCTGACTTCTATGATGCTGTTTCAGTCTGTGACGATGCAGGAGAGCTCCATGGAGCCTACTCTGGCAGTTGGAAGCCGGTATTTTGTAAACAAGCTTGCTTATAAAGCATCCTCGCCGAAACGCGGCGATATTATTGTATTCCGCACAAATGCAAGTGATGATGCGGCTCTTCATATCCGCCGTGTGATCGGACTTCCAGGTGAGACGATTCAGATCGTGAATGGAAGAATTCTGATCAATGGAGAGACATATAAAGAAGGCAAAGATTTTCCCACGATCAACAATCCGGGAATGGCAGCCAATGCCATTACACTGGAAGCGGGAGAGTACTTTGTCCTGGGCGATAACCGTAATAACAGCGAAGACAGCCGTTATGGCGATATCGGACGAGTGAATAAGAAATATATAACTGGTAAGCTCTGGTTCCAGATATCCCCGAAGAAAGACATAGGGCCGTTGAATAATTAAACTGTGAGACTTTTATAAAAAATATGTGATTGTTCAGCACGTTCGCGGTTACACGCTTTGTGGAACGGTATCTGCTGAACAGCTGTAAGAATGAGGTAAATATGAACGTACAATGGTATCCTGGTCATATGACCAAAGCGAAAAGACAGATGCAGGAGGACATTAAGCTGATCGACCTGATCATTGAGCTTGTGGACTCCAGAGTTCCCCTTGCAAGCCGGAATCCGGATATTGACGAGCTTGGGAAAAATAAAGCAAGGCTGATTCTTTTGAATAAATCAGACCTTGGAGATGAACGCCAGAATGAAGCATGGAAAGCTTATTTTCAGGGGAATGGGTTCTATGTGGTAAAAGTAGATTCCCGTAGCGGCTCTGGTATGAAAGCAATTCAGGCGGCTATTCAGGAAGCCTGCAAGGAGAAAACGGAGAGGGACAGAAGAAGAGGAATCAAAAACCGCCCGATCCGTGCTATGGTAGTAGGAATTCCTAACGTTGGTAAGTCTACTTTTATCAATACTTTTGCTGGAAGAGCATGCGCCAAGACGGGAAACAAGCCAGGTGTAACCAAGGGCAAACAGTGGATCCGCCTGAATAAGAATGTGGAGCTTCTGGATACTCCTGGGATTCTCTGGCCCAAGTTTGAAGATGAGGCAGTGGGAATGCGCCTTGCCTATATTGGTTCTATCAAGGACGATATACTGAATATGGAGGAGCTTTCCCTTACGCTTATTGATTTCCTTCGGGAAAAATATTCTGGTGCATTGGAGAAACGCTATCAGATCCAGGAGGAAGGCACAGCTGTGCAGATATTAGAAGCAATCGCGCGTTCCAGAGGATGTCTGAAGAAGGGGGAGGAGCTGGACTATGCCAAGGCCTCTCTGATTCTGTTCGATGACTTCCGCTCTGGAAAGATTGGAAAAATTACTTTGGAGTGGGTGCCGGAAGAAGGTAAATAATATGCAGAAAATCGGAGAAATAAAGTGTGAAATCCAGGCTGCTGAACCGGGAGAATATGCCACTCTTTTTGAAAAATACAAAGAGGATACAAGAAGTGGAGTCAGGAAGCTTCTGGAGCAGCTTCATAAGAAAGAAGAGGCTTACCAGAAGGAACTTCTGCGCACAGAAAAGATGAAGGAATTTGAGCGCAAATACGAAGATTTGGGCTATGTGTGCGGAATTGATGAAGTTGGAAGAGGCCCGCTGGCAGGTCCTGTTGTAGCGGGGGCTGTTATTTTGCCAAGAGACTGCAAAATCCTGTATCTGAATGATTCCAAACAGTTGAGCGCTAAAAAAAGGGATGAATTGTATGATGTGATCATGGAGAATGCGGTAGCTGTTGGAATCGGAATGGCAAGTCCCCGGAGAATTGATGAGATCAATATTCTTCAGGCTACCTATGAGGCAATGCGTGAGGCTGTCAGCAAGCTGGAGCCGGTGCCGCAGATTCTTCTCAATGACGCAGTAACCATTCCCGACGTGACTATACCTCAGGTGCCGATCATAAAAGGGGATGCCAAGAGTATTTCCATTGCAGCTGCCAGCATTGTAGCTAAGGTCACAAGAGACCGGATGATGGTAGAGTACGATAAAGTGATGCCGGAATATGGCTTTGCCTCAAATAAGGGGTATGGAGCTGCAGCACATATTGAAGCCTTGAAAAAATATGGTCCAAGTCCGATTCACAGGGCAACTTTTATAAAGAATTTTATAGGATAATGTGAAATTTTGAAAAGGCTGATGGTCCGGATATGAATATGTTTTGCGGTTATGAATACAAAAGATACCTACACAGAAGTATATATGGGAGTTTTTATGCAGAAAAACAAGCGAAAAGTAGGTGCTTTTTATGAAGAAATCGCTGCAGATTATCTGGTTTCCCAGGGCGTGATGATTCTGGAGCGAAATTACAGGAACTGGCTGGGGGAAATCGACCTGATCGGAATGACTGCTGATGGATGGTTGATTTTTGTGGAGGTTAAGTACAGAAGTTCGGAACGCTCAGGAAGTCCGCTGGCAGCAGTGAACGGCAGAAAGCAGCTGGTGATTTCCAAGGTGGCAGTGGAATATTTGAAGAATCATTACAGAAGCATGGATGTGAGATGCAGGTTTGATGTGGTGGGAATCAACGGCGATAAGATCTGTTGGATAAAAAATGCCTTTGATTTCTGTCAGTGAGCCAGAGCCTGTTTGAAAAAATATTCCTGCAATCTGTATGCCCCACTTTGCGGTATACTATGCCAGAATTCTGTTGACGTAGCCCGCTGCGGCGCTCTTATCCGGACAAAATCTCCCACAAATTGTGACGCACATCTTGCAGAAAGCCTTTTTCAAACACGCTCTAGAGAATGAATTCTTAACAGGTTCGAGAAGAACTGTGAGATCAGAAGAAGAGGAGAATCAGATGAAGATTAAATGGCATAACGAAAATAAACTTCATATGCAAGTAAAAGAAAATAATGGAGTCACCTATCTTACTTATCCCTCTTTTGAACAGTTCCCGGATATTGTGCATTGTTTCAGTACAAGACTTGGCGGTGTAAGCCAGGGGATTTTCTCATCTATGAATCTTAGCTTTACAAGAGGTGATGAGGAAAACGCGGTAAAAGACAATTATCGCAGACTTAGTGCAGCGGTAGGCTTTTCTTTGGAAGATATTGTCACATCTGATCAGACACACACTACAAACGTGCAGCTGGTGGGGGCAGAAGACAGGGGGAAAGGTGTAACGCGTCCAAGAACATATAAAGATGTGGATGGAATGATCACCAATGTTCCAGGTGTTGTTTTATGCACCTTTTATGCAGATTGTGTGCCGCTGTATTTCGTAGATCCGGTTCACAAAGCCGTGGGCTTGGCTCATTCCGGATGGCGCGGGACAGTTGGGAAAATCGGTAAGGTGACTATAGAGAAAATGGCAGAGCAGTTTGGCTCAGATCCGGAGGAGATTTTTACGGCAATTGGTCCCTCTATCTGTCAGGATTGCTATGAAGTAAGCGAAGATGTGATTCTGGAATTTCAGAAAGCTTTTGAAGAGAAGTACTGGGAAAAGCTTTTTTATAAAAAGAAGAATGGTAAGTACCAGCTGAATCTTTGGGAAGCAAACCACATTATTTTTCTGGAGGCAGGAATAAAAGAAGATCATATTTCCGTGCCTGGAATTTGCACCTGCTGCAATCCGGAATTCCTCTTTTCCCACAGGGCATCCCATGGAAGGAGAGGAAATCTGGCAGCTTTTCTGGGCATTCGTCGGGAAAAATAATGTTACAGACAAGTGCAGATGCGTTTTACTGCCCATGTAAATAAGTAAATATAAAGAAGCCCTGTACCACAAACGAGATAATGTGGAACAGGGCTTTGTTTGTTTATTGTCTATTACTGATTTACACGCTTCATCAGATCCATGATCTTCTCATTGCTGGAACGAACCTTCTCAACAGAAACATCGTGGTTGATGATATCCATAATACTTGCAAGATATTTGCTCATATTTGCTTCTACATAGTAAGGTCTGGTAAGAAGCTCCGGAATACGGTAGTTCAGGTTGGTTGTGATAACCTTGTCAATCCAGCCTTTCTCATAGTAAGCGTCAAATTTATCCATACCTTCTGTAAACAGACCGTAAGTAGTGCAGATGAATACACGGTTGGCGTGACGTTCTTTGATCTGTTTGGCAACGTCAAGCATACTTTCTCCAGAAGAAATCATGTCGTCGATGATAACAACGTCTTTACCTTCTACAGAGTCGCCAAGGAACTCATGAGCTACGATGGGGTTCTTGCCATTTACCACTGTGGAATAATCACGTCTCTTATAGAACATGCCCATATCAACGCCCAGAATATTGGAAAAATATACGGCTCTGGACATAGCACCCTCATCCGGACTGATGATCATGAGATGATCATTGTCAACCTGGAAATTGTCAACGTTCTTTATCAGAGCTTTCAGGAACTGATAGGTTGGGAAAAAGTTGTCAAAACCATTTAACGGAATGGAGTTCTGCACACGCGGGTCATGAGCATCAAACGTGATGATATTGGATACGCCCATATCACTTAATTCACGAAGTGCCAGTGCGCAGTCAAGAGATTCTCTCTTCTTACGTCTGTGCTGACGGCCTTCATAAAGGAATGGCATGATTACATTGATACGATGTGCCTTACCTGTAGCTGCGGAAATAATTCTCTTCAGATCCTGAAAATGGTTATCCGGAGACATGTGGTTCTCGTGACCGCAGACAGTGTATGTGGAACTGTAGTTGGTAACGTCTACCATAATGTAAAGGTCGGTTCCTCGGACAGATTCCTTAATGATTCCCTTACCTTCACCGGTACCGAAACGCGGACATTCGCACTCCACGATAAAAGAGTCTTCGCTGTATCCCTGTGGAACATTGTCAAGGCCCTTCTTTTCTACAAGTTCCTTACGGAATTTTACCAGGTTTCTGTCTACCTCCTCTGCAAGTTCGCGGCAGCCCTCCAGCGCAGCGATACGAATAGGTGCGACAGGCATAGATTTCTCAAGCAATTCTATGTTCGGCATGATATTCCTCCTAAGTAGTATGCTAATTATCGATTCGATTATCTGCAAAAAAATGGGGACACATGTCCTTTACCTTTGCAGATCTCTTCTTTATATTTATAACATTTGCCCTAAATGTCGTCAAGGAATTTATTGATTTTTACTTGAAAAATTACCCGGACGTGAGCAGGAAATGAAAGTTTTTGTTGTGTTTTTCGGGAAAACTTGTTATATTAAAAATAATGGCTTTATTATGCTGAGCCAGAGATGGACGATCTGTGATGTTGTATTCGGGTCTCTGAATCTTAAAATGTATTTGAAAAATGATTTTTCAAACAGATTCTGGAACAGAGCTGACGCGACAGATCGCATTTGACTTATAATGGAGATAAATGTGAAGAAACAAAATAAACACGTGATTGCAATTGTGCAGGATGGAAGTATCGCACAGGAACTGGAGCTTGTGCCGGGAGATATACTGCTCACTGTAAACGGTCAGCCTGTGGAAGATATATTTGACTACCGATATCTGATGAATGAAGAATTCGTTGTTCTGGAAGTGGAAAAGGCAAACGGAGAGATCTGGGAGCTGGAGGTGGAGAAGGAATATGAAGAAGACCTTGGGATTACCTTTGAGAAGGATCTGATGGATGATTATCGTTCCTGTTCCAATCACTGCATTTTCTGTTTTATTGACCAGATGCCGCCTGGAATGAGAGATACTCTTTATTTTAAAGATGATGATTCCAGATTGTCCTTCATACAGGGAAATTATGTGACCCTGACCAATATGAGTGATCATGATATAGACCGGATCATCCGGTACCATCTGGAGCCCATTAATATTTCCATCCAGACCATGAATCCGGAACTGAGATGTAAAATGCTCCATAACCGCTTCGCCGGGGATGCATTGAAGAAGCTTCAGAAACTGTATGATGCAGGAATCACTATGAATGGGCAGATTGTTTTGTGCAAAGGAGTTAATGACGGTAAGGAACTGGATGACAGTATTCGCAAGATGTCTGCCTATGCACCAGTACTTCAGAGCGTTTCAGTAGTTCCGGTTGGTCTGACTAAGTTCCGTGAGGGGCTGTATCCGATGGAACAGTTTCAGAAGGAAGATGCATTAGAAGTTCTGGATATTATTCATTCCTGGCAGAAGAAAATGATGGACCAGTATGGCATTCATTTTATCCATGCTTCAGATGAATGGTACATTCTGGCAGGGAAGGATCTGCCCCTGGAAGAGTCCTATGATGGCTATCTTCAGCTGGAAAACGGTGTGGGAATGCTTCGGCTCCTTGGCGAAGAAGTGAAAGAAGCTGTTGCAGGCAGGACAGGAGATGACCGAAGGATAAAGGCTGTCAGTGCTACAGGTGCTTTGGCGGCACCATTTATTAAGAAATATATGGAGATGATCCATGAGAAATTTCCAAATGTAGAAGTGGATGTGATCTCCATAAGAAACGAATTTTTCGGAGAAACGATTACGGTGTCTGGTTTGATCACGGGACAGGATCTGATCAGACAATTAAGCGGCAGAGACCTTGGAGAGAAGCTTTTGCTTCCCTGCAACATGCTGAAAAATGAAGAAGATGTTTTTCTGGATGATATTTCTGTGGAAGAGCTTTCCAGGAAACTGAATGTAGAAATTGTAATTGTGGATGAAGGTGGTTCAGACCTTGTGTCTGCAGTCCTTGATCCGATTGAACATAAGAAACAGAAAAGGAGACAAATGTATGAGCAAACCGGTAGTAGCAATTGTGGGCAGGCCTAATGTAGGAAAATCCACATTGTTTAATGTACTGGCAGGGGATAAGATTTCCATTGTTAAAGATACGCCAGGTGTAACCAGAGACAGAATTTATGCAGATGTATCATGGCTGGATAATGATTTTACTATTATTGACACAGGTGGTATTGAACCGGATAGCGGCGATGTGATTCTTTCTCAGATGAGGGAGCAGGCTCAGATCGCTATTGATACTGCGGATGTCATTATTTTTATTACAGATGTACATCAGGGACTTGTGGATTCTGATGCGAAAGTTGCAGATATGCTTCGCCGCAGCGGCAAACCAGTGGTACTTGCAGTGAATAAGGTGGACAGCATTCAGAAATATATGATGGATGTTTATGAATTTTATAATCTGGGAATCGGCGAGCCATTTGCCATTTCTGCAGCTAACCGTCAGGGACTTGGAGATATGCTTGATGAGGTCGTAAAACATTTCCCGGAGGATACGGGAGAGGATGAGGATTCTGATATTCCGAAGATTGCTATTGTAGGTAAACCTAATGTTGGTAAGTCCTCTCTGATCAATAAGCTGCTGGGGGAAGACCGTGTAATCGTTTCAGATATTGCTGGAACCACTCGTGATGCAGTTGATACGAAGGTTACCTGGAACGAAAAAGATTATATTTTTATCGATACAGCCGGACTCCGCCGTAAAGCAAAAGTAAAAGAAGAAATTGAGCGCTTCAGTGTGATCCGTACTGTAACAGCTGTAGAACGTGCAGATGTTGTAGTTGTAATGATCGATGCATCAGAAGGCGTTACAGAGCAGGATGCAAAAATTGCCGGAATTGCCCATGAGAAAGGCAAGGGCGTGATCATTGCAGTGAATAAATGGGATGCTATTGAGAAAAATGACAAGACCATTTACAAACATACTAACCGTATTCGGGAGGTCCTTTCCTTTATGCCTTATGCAGAAATCGTGTTTATTTCTGCCCGAACAGGACTTCGGATTTCCAGAATGTTTGAGACACTGGATGCGGTAATTGAGAATCAAACTATGCGTATCCAGACTGGTGTGCTTAATGAGATCCTTGCAGAAGCAGTTGCCATGCAGCAGCCGCCGTCTGACAGGGGCCGCCGTCTGAAAATTTTCTACATGACACAGGTTGCGGTAAAACCGCCTACATTCGTAATCTTTGTCAATGACAAAGAACTTATGCATTTTTCCTACACCAGATATCTGGAAAATAAAATCCGGGATGCCTTTGACTTTGGGGGCACACCGCTGAAATTTATTGTAAGAGAGCGCGGAGAGAAGGAATAAAGATGGAACGTATTATTTGTCTGGCTATTGGATATTTGTTTGGAATGTTTCAGACGTCATACATTATCGGAAAAATCCATCACATGGATATCCGTCAATATGGAAGCGGCAATGCAGGAACTACCAATGCCCTTCGTACTCTTGGAAAAAAAGCGGGGGCAATGACTCTTATTGGCGATATGCTTAAATGTGTGATTGCCATTCTGATCGTGGATGCAGTATTTAAGAATCGGTATCAGGAAATTCTTCCATTGCTTGGCATGTACACGGCAGCAGGCTGCGTGCTTGGACATAATTTTCCGTTTTATCTTGGATTCAGGGGCGGCAAGGGAATTGCAGCTTCTGCGGGAATGCTGCTGGCAATGGACTGGAGAGTATTTCTGATCTGCGCGGTGATCTTTATTGGGCTGGTAGCTATTACCCGCTATGTGTCATTGGGGTCAATGGCAGCATATGTAGGTGCGCTGATTTGTTTCATTGGGTTTGGCGCTGCGGGAAGTTATGGCATGGATTTCCCTCATACATTTGAGATGGATGTGATCATGGGACTTATGACAGCACTTGCAATTTACAGACACAGGGCGAATATTTACCGCCTTTTAAATGGAACTGAGAATAAGCTTGGTGCAGCGAAAACTGCAGCCAAATAAGATGAGGTGATAAAATGGCAAAAATCAGCGTAATGGGAACCGGAAGCTGGGGAACAGCACTTGCAATACTGCTTCACAACAATGGTCATCAGGTTATGTTGTGGTCTGCACATCCGGAAAAGGCAGCCAGTCTGAATCAGACCCGGGAGGATCCGAAAAAGCTTCCCGGAATTAAAATTCCGGATGGAATTGTGATAACCGGTGATGAAAAGACAGCTTTGGATTCACCAGATATAGTTGTATTTGCCTCACCATCTGCTTATATGCGTGCTATCAGCAAACGACTTTCCCCATTGATTCGACGGGGACAGATTATTGTAAATGTGGCGAAAGGTGTAGAAGAAAATACGCTTATGCCTGTGTGTGATATTATTAAAGAAGAGATTCCTCAGGCAGATGTTTGTGTGCTTTCAGGACCAAGCCATGCGGAAGAAGTAAGCCGCGGACTCCCTACTACGTGTGTAGTCAGTGCCCGCAAAAAAGAGACCGCTGAATATCTCCAGGGCCTTTTTATGAGCCCTGTTTTCCGGGTGTATACGACACCGGATATGCTGGGGGTAGAGCTTGGCGGTGCCCTTAAGAATGTAATCGCCCTGGCAGCAGGGACTGCTGATGGCTTAGGGTATGGAGATAATACAAAGGCTGCTTTGATCACAAGAGGAATAGCAGAGATGGCGCGGCTTGGTGTCAAGATGGGCGCTAAATTGGAGACTTTTGCCGGCCTTTCCGGAATTGGTGATCTGATTGTTACCTGTGCCAGTGTGCACAGCCGAAACAGACGCGCCGGCTATCTGATGGGACAGGGTTACACCATGAAGCAGGCTATGGATGAAGTGCAGATGGTTGTGGAGGGCGTTTATTCCGCAAAGGCAGCCAAAGCGCTGGCTGAGAAATATAATGTGGAAATGCCGATCATTATGGAAGTAAATAAGCTTCTGTTTGAAAACAAGCCTGCATCTGAAGCTGTGAAAGACCTGATGCAGAGAGAGAAACAGGGAGAAATTTCCTGGGAACTGTGAATGCTATATTCAGCAAATAAGCTGTTGCAAAATATAAAATACAGAAAATATAACTGAAAGAATAGAACCGCAAAAAACTGCCAGAGCAGTGAGCAAAAAAACGAAAGAGTATGCTCAATGTTCTGGCAGTTAATAATTTACAAAGAGTGAAAAGATTAAAAAATAACATCCTTCAGATCATCCGGCACATGGGATGTATGGAGATCTTCATTTAAAGTATCCATGATCGCCATATCTTCATCCTCAATGTTGAAATCAAAAATATTGGCGTTGGAAGCAATGCGGTCTGGATTGACGGATTTCGGAATTACAGAAATACCCTTTTGGATTGCCCAGCGAAGACCGACCTGAGCAGGAGTATGTGCATACTTGGTTCCGAGAACACACATTACATCATTGTCAAGGTAAGCACCTCTGGCAAGCGGTGCATAAGCCTGAACCTGAATTCCTTCCGACTGGCAATATTCAATCAGTTCTTTCGGATAGCAAAGCGGATGACATTCGATCTGGTTGACAGCAGGTACAATACCGGAAATTTTCTTAAGCTCTTCCAGATGATGAATCTGGAAATTGCTGACGCCGATGGAAAGTACACGGCCGGTTTCAAGAAGTTTGGCCATCTCCAGCCAGGTTCCGGTATAGCAGCCAGGCACCGGCCAGTGAATCAGATAAAGATCCAGGTAATCCAGCTTCAACCGCTCCATGCTTCTATAAAAAGCCCCATCTACATCTCCAAGGCGCTGCGCGTTATTCCAGATTTTGCTGGTGATAAAAAGTTCCTTGCGTGGGACACCACATTTGGCAATTGCCTTGCCTACACTTTCTTCGTTTTTGTAAGCGGAAGCAGTGTCAATAAGACGGTAGCCCGCGTTCACTGCAGCTGTAATGGCTGTCTCTGCTTCGTTATCTGCTGTTTTATATACACCAAGCCCTAAAAGGGGCATTTCTCTGTCGGTATTCAGGAATACGGTTTCTCTCAAAGCTAATTCCTCCTCATTAAACAATAAATGCTGCTGCTCATGAAGTAATCAGCAACCAATAAATTTCATTCATTATAGCATATAATTACAAAACATTCACCTGTTTTTTGCTTAAATACGCATTCGTTAATCTTTAGACAAACTTTAGAAATAACTGGTAAAATTGTACAGAAATTAAAACATATATTTGTGTGGTAAAGCGTTGAAATTTGGTAAAATTTTATAATTATCTCCTTGCGTAATAATGAGAAAGGTTGTATAATAAAAGAAAAATTTGATAAATTTATGTCATAACTCTGCGATTTTTTAGGTAGAAGAAAGAAAATGTGTTATGCATGAAGGTATGAGGTATGCGGAATCTCATTATATTAAAAGGGAATAGAATATCTTTATATCCATTCTTACATGTTTTCTCACGTTGCCGGCGTGAGTTTTTTTCGTGCCTGGAAGAGAAACAATGTTATGATTTGTCTGCCGCATTCAAGGCGGAAAGGAGTAGTTACTATGCATTTGATCAAAGATGAAAACGGCAATCTGATCCAGCATGGTCATGAGCATACCCACCAGCATACCCATGCAGACGGAGTGAGCCATACACATGCGCATACCCATGACGGAACAGAAGGTCATGACCATACACATAATGAGGGACAGAACTGCAGTACAGACTGCGGCGGCTGCCAGGGAGGGGACTGCAGGAATGAGACAGTAGCTCTTCTTACCTATATGCTTCAGCACAATGAGCACCATGCAGCAGAACTTGACCAGATGGCGGATAATCTTGCCAAGATGGGAATGGATGCCGCTGCGAAGACCATTAAGGAAAGCGTATCCGATTTCCAGAAAGGCAACATGCGCCTTGGCCTTGCCCTGACTCTTGTGAAAGAGGAAATGAAATAAGGAGGCATTATTATGTGTTTAGCAACTGTATATAAAGAAAATGACGATTCTGTAATCTTCAAGAACGTCAGCCGTATTAATGTAGATGGAAACAAACTTGTTCTCCGCGATATTATGGGTGATGAAAGAGTGGTAGAGGGAACCATCCTTATGGTAGACCTTGCGAACAGTATCGTTAAAGTAAAATGTGACTGACATGAATTTTCTGATTACTGTTCAGTGGAAATGTTTCATAAGGTGCATTTGCAAACAAAGTGTACAGTAACGTTTTCTGCTGATACAGAAGAACAAAAGCGGATTGCTTCAGTAATCCGTGATGCTTATCAGATCTTGAGGCATTATGCCTTTAGAATAATAATTACTTAATACGTGGAGGTATGTAATTATGAAATTGTCAGAAGCAATGAGAGAAAGAATGCTTCTGTCTTTCGAGCTATTTCCGCCGAAGACAGAAAAGGGGATGGATAACCTTCCTGGGACGATCGATCATCTGATGAAATACAAACCTGCGTACATTTCCTGTACATACGGTGCAGGCGGCGGAAACGTTGGTGCTAACAGAGAAGTATGCCAGATGATCAAGAAAGCCGGAACAACACCGGTTACCCATTTCACAGTAATCAAGAACACAAAAGAGGGAATCAAAGAGCAGCTGGATCAGTACCTTGCAGAGGGTGTAGATCATATGCTTGCACTTCGTGGAGATATTCCGCTTGGTGAAACAACAACCTGCGGTGATTTCAACTACGCTACAGATCTTGTTAAATTTGTCCGTGACGAATTTGGTGACAAATTCGAAATCGCAGTTGCAGGATCTCCGGAGGGACACATTGCATGCCGCAGCCTTGATGCTGATATTGCAGTTCTGAGACAGAAACAGGACAATGGTGCCGATTATATCATGACTCAGCTTTGCTGGGATATGGAGCAGTTTAAATACTGGCTGGATTCAATCCGTGAGGCTGGTGTTACAATGCCTGTAGACGTAGGAGTTATGCCAATTCTTGACATGTCCGCTACAATTAATATGGCACTTTCCCGTAACGGTTGTGTAATGGACCGTGAGCTTTGCAGACTCATTTCCAGAAACTGGCTGTTCCCGAATCCATTTGCAGCAAAAGATGCTGATGGCAAGCCGTTTGATATGTTCTATGATGATAAGATCAAGAGATTCAAAGAAGAGGGAATCGAGTACACGATCAGACAGATCGACGAGTACCGCGCTCTCGGCGTAGATGGCATCCATCTGTATGCTTTGAATAAATGGAAAGATGTATCCGAGATCATTGACAGATCCGGACTTTGTACTTTAATCTAATCGATTTTGACTTAAATTTTTCAGGAGGCAATTGATAGTATTATGGCACATGTAATTGCTGTCGCAGGTAAAGGCGGCGTTGGTAAAACCACATTATGCGGAATGCTGATCCAGTATCTCTGCGAGAAAGGCAAAGGACCGATCCTTGCAGTAGATGCTGACGCAAACTCAAATCTGAACGAAGTTCTTGGAGTAGAAGTGGAGACTACACTTGGTGATGTAAGGGAAGAAATTGCTCGCGCAGAGCTTGCAAGCGAGAATCCGATCCCGGCGGGAATGTCCAAGGCGGATTACGCTGAAAGACGTTTTGAGGATGCTCTGGTAGAAGATGATGATTTTGATCTTCTGGTTATGGGCAGAACCCAGGGAAAAGGCTGCTACTGTTTTGTAAATGGACTTCTTCAGACCCAGCTTGCCAAATACCAGAATAATTATCCTTATATCGTAGTTGATAACGAAGCTGGTATGGAGCACATCAGCAGGGGAGTACTTCCGTCCATGCAGACAGCGATTCTGGTCAGTGACTGTTCCAGAAGAGGTGTACAGGCTGTAGGTCGTATTGCAGAGCTTATTAAAGAATGTGATATGCACCCGGATACAGTAGGCCTTATCATTAACCGTGCTCCTGGCGGAAAGCTGAATGACGGAATCAAAGAAGAGATTGAGAAGCAGGGTCTTCATCTTCTTGGCGTAGTGCCGCAGGATGAGACTGTTTACGAGTATGACTGCGAGGGTAAACCGACTGCAGGGCTTCCGGAAGATAATCCGGTAAAGATGGCTCTTCGTGAGATCGTAGATAAGCTTGTTTTATAAGGGAAGTCCCCCTTACCCCACATGTTTATGTGATAAGAGGATAGAAATGGCATTATAATTCGCAGCAGGCAAGAACGCTGCTGCGGAATTTTTGTCAGGTATTTATCCCATGGGAGGGGATGGGTTCCGGAAAACGGAATATAAATAAATTTATCAAAAGTAACACATACTTAGAGGAGGTCAATAATGAGTGAATTCAAATTAACTACAGTGGAAGAATTCGAAGCTGCCACAGCCCGTCTTCTTGAGACTGGTGCAAAGGTAGGCGCTGATTCCTGGCAGATGCGTGTTAAGAATCAGACTCCACACTGTAAATTCGGTGAGCAGGGCGTATGTTGCCGAATCTGTTCAATGGGTCCGTGCCGTATTACACCTAAGGCACCGAGAGGTATCTGCGGATGCGATGTACATGGTATCGTAGGAAGAAACTTCCTTCGTTTCACAGCAGGCGGCGCAGCTACACACTCTGATCACGGACGTGAGATCTGTATCACACTTGGACATGCAAAAGAGGGCGGCGACTATCAGGTGAAAGATCCTGAGAAGCTGATCCGTATTGCAAAAGAGTGGGGCGTTGAGACAGAGGGTAAAGACATCTATGATCTGGCTCATGAAATGTCTGATCTTGCTCAGGAAGAATACGGAAAGATCAGAGGATATTCCAGATGGCTTAAGAGAGCACCTCAGCATACACAGGATCTGTGGCATGCAGCTGGAATTGAGCCAAGAGCAATTGACCGTGAGGTTTCCTGTGCACTTCATATGACTCATATGGGTAACACAAGTAAACCGGAGGCTCTGATCCGTCAGGCGCTTCGTAACGGTCTTTCCGATGGATGGGGCGGTTCCATGTGCGGAACTGAGTTCTCTGATGTCCTTTTCGGAACTCCAAAGCCAATCGATACCGAGGCTAACCTTGGTGTTATGAATGCAGAGAATGTAAACATCGTTGTTCATGGACATGACCCGAGTCTTTCTGAGATGATCTGTGAGTATGCAGACAGCAAAGAGATGATCGACTATGCGAAATCCATGGGTGCTAAGGGAATCACTGTTTCCGGTGTATGTTGTACATCTAATGAGGTTGCAATGCGTCGCGGTATTCCGATGGCAGGTAACTTCTTACAGCAGGAGAACGTTGTACTGACAGGTGCCTGTGAGGCAATCGTAGTTGACGTTCAGTGTATTTTCCCGGCACTTGGACCTCTTTCCAAATGCTTCCATACAAAATTCATCACAACTTCTCCAATCTGCCAGATGCCAGATTCCGATTTCATTGAATTTGATGCAGGTACAGCAGGAGAGAAAGCAAAACAGATCGTAAAACTTGCATGTGAAAACTTCAAGAACAGAAAACCAGAGCTTGTACATATCCCGGATCTGAAACATAAAGCTACTGTTGGTTACTCTGTAGAAGCAATCGTTAAGACACTTGACGGCGTAACAAACTCTCAGGTAGACGAGACTGGTACCACCAAACCTCTTCTTGAGTGTATTACATCTGGTGTTATCCGTGGTGCTGTTGCTATGGTTGGATGTAACAACCCGAAGGTCAGACCTGACACAGCTCACATCGAACTTATGAAGAAACTGATCGCAAACGATATCGTGATCATCGCTTCCGGATGTTCCGCTCAGGCAGCTGCTCGTGCAGGACTTATGGACAAAGCTGCAAAAGACCTTTGCGGTGCTGGTCTGAAACGTGTTTGCGAGCTTGCAGATATCCCGCCAGTATTACATATGGGATCCTGTGTTGATATCAGCCGTATGCTGATCCTTGCTTCTGAGCTTGCCAAGGATTCCGGACTGAACATTTCCCAGCTTCCAGTAGTAGGATGTGCTCCTGAGTGGATGTCTGAGAAGGCAGTTTCCATTGGAAACTATGTAGTAGCAACTGGTCTTGATACATATCTTGGTGTAGACCCATATGTTTCCGGTTCTACAGAGGTTGCAAGCCTCCTTACAGAAGGGGTACGTGACTGGGTAGAGGCAGCATATACAGTTGAGAAAGATATTGATAAATTAGGCGATCTTATGATTGCGAGAATCGAAGAAAAACGTGACGCTCTCGGAATCTGATCGAAGGAAAGGCGCGATTAACTTATGAAAATAGCAGTAACCGGTAAAGGCGGAGTAGGAAAGACAACTTTTGCGGCAACACTTGCCAGACTATATGCAGATGAAGGGAAAAAGGTCCTTGCAGCTGATGTTGACCCGGACGCAAACCTGGGACTGGCTCTTGGATTTGATGAGGAGACTTTAGATTCCATCGTTCCCATTTCCAAGATGCGTAAGCTGGTAGAGGAGCGTACCGGAGCCAACAGCCAGAATCAGTTTTATACACTGAATCCGAAGGTAGACGACATTCCGGACACCTACGGAAAGGTTTGTAATGGTGTAAAGCTGCTTGTCCTTGGAACCGTGGAAACAGGCGGAGGCGGATGTGTCTGTCCTGAACATGTCATGTTAAAAAGAATCATCAGCAACCTTGTAGTGCACAGGGATGATGTGGTAATTATGGATATGGAAGCCGGTCTGGAGCATCTGGGCCGGGGAACCACGGAGAGCATGGACGAATTTATTGTGGTGATCGAACCAGGTGCAAGAAGTGTACAGACCTACAAAAACGTAAAACGTCTTGCAAAGGATCTTGGCATTACTCAGGTTAAGGTAGTGGCCAACAAAGTACGGAACGAAGAGGATGAAGAATTTATCCGCAACAAGATTCCGGCAGAAGATCTTCTTGGAATGATCCATTACAATGTAGAAGTTATGGACGCAGACCGCCAGGGTAAATCACCCTATGATTTCAGTGAGACAGTAACATCTGAGATCAGAAAGATTAAAGAAAAGATAGACAACGAATCAAGTCTGTAAATAATAGGAGGTACTACAGTGACTTTATTTGATAGAGTATTCAGCGGAAACGACGCTGTTTATGGATTAACAGAGGGCGCTATTGATGCAGCCATCGCACAGCATGGCGAAGACAAAGCAGTAAGCTTCCCTGATACCGCTTACAGCCTTCCTTGCTACTATTCAGTAACAGGAACCAAGGTTACAACCTTAAAAGAGTTAAAAGAGGCTCTTGGCGTTGTAAAAACTCTTATGACAAGAGAGAAAAGACTGAACGACGCATTCATGTCCGGTATTGCTACCGCACTTTGCGCAGAGTTCATCGAAGTTCTGAAATATATCGACGGAGCAACACCATATGAGGAGCCATGCTATGGCCACCTTGCAGATGCTGTGATCCGTGAGCTTGGTGTACCGCTTGTAACAGGCGATATCCCTGGTGTAGCCGTTATCCTTGGAACAGCTCCATCTGTAGAAGAGGGTGTTGCACTTGTAAAGAGCTATCAGGCACAGGGTATTCTTGTAACACTGGTTGGCGGAATCATTGACCAGGTGAAGGAAGCTGGCATGAACACTGGAGCAAACGTACGTGTTATTCCTCTTGGAAAAGACGTTACAGCAGTTATCCACGTTGTATCTGTTGCACTTCGTGCAGCTCTGATCTTCGGTAACGTAACACCTGGAGATGCAGGTACACTTATGAAATATACAATGGACCGTGTTCCGGCATTCGTTAACGCATTCGGACCTCTGGATGACGTTGTAGTTGCTTGCGGAGCTGGCGCTATCGCACTTGGCTTCCCGGTAATCACAAACGAGACAGAGAACATCTTCCGTGTACCGAAGAGCCTTATCGTTCAGGAGGACGTAAGCAAATTCAACGCTACTTCCCTTGAGGCTCGTGACATCAAGATCAAGATCACAAACATCGATATCCCGGTTGCATTCGCATCTGCATTCGAGGGCGAGATCATCCGTCGTAAAGACATGCGTGTTGAGTTCGATGGTTCCCGTGTTGACTGTGCTGAGCTTGTACATACCTGTGACGCTTCTGAGATCGAGGATCACAAGATCACAGTTGTAGGACCGGAAGTTGACGAGATGGAAGACGGAAGCAAGAACAGCATTGCATACGTTGTTAAGGTTGCCGGTAAGAACATGCAGCCTGACTTTGAGCCTGTTATCGAGCGTAAATTCCACAACTACATCAACTGTATTGAGGGTGTATATCACACCGGTCAGAGAGATATGCAGCGTATCCGTATCAGCCATGCAGCATTTGATGCAGGATTCCGTATCAAACATATCGGTGAAGTTCTTTATACTCAGGTTAAGAACGAATTTGACGCAGTTGTTGACAAGTGTGAGGTTGTGATCTACACAGATCCTGCTGAGTGTACCAGAATCCGTCATGAAGTTGCAATTCCGACATTCGAGAAACGTGATGATCGTCTTGCAAACCTCACTGACGAGTCTGTTGATGTATATTACAGCTGTATCCTCTGCCAGGCATTCTCCCCGTCTCACGTTTGTGTTGTTACACCAGAGAGACTTGGACTTTGCGGTGCCGTTTCATGGCTGGATGCAAAAGCTACCAACGAGCTTGATCCGAACGGACCTTGCCAGGTGATCACCAAAGAGCGTCCGATCAATGAAGAGCTTGGTTCTTATGAAGACGTTGATGAAGCGGTTCAGAAGTTCTCCCAGGGTGCTCTGGAGCACGTTACCCTGTACTCCATCATGCAGGATCCTATGACTTCCTGCGGATGCTTCGAGTGTATCTGCGGTATCGAGCCATTCTCCAACGGTGTAGTTATTGCTAACCGTGAGTATGCAGGTATGACACCTCTCGGAATGACCTTCTCTGAGATGGCTTCCATGACAGGTGGTGGTGTTCAGACTCCTGGATTCATGGGACATGGTAAACACTTCATCGCTTCCAAGAAATTCATGAAGGCTGAGGGCGGTATCGAGCGTATCGTATGGATGCCGAAAGAATTAAAAGAGTTCATCGCAGAGAAATTAAATGCTACTGCAAAAGAACTTTACGGAATCGATAACTTTACAGATATGATCGGTGATGAGACTGTTGCTACAGATCCTGAGACTCTGGTAGGATTCCTTACAGAGAAGGGACATCCGGCACTTGGACTTGACCCGATGATGTAATTTATCCAGCAGCTCCTGCTGCAAAATGGAGATAATTTCCCTGGAGTCTGTCTCCTTTAGACAGGCTCCGGGATTCACTATTTCCGGCAGGAATACTGATTTATAGTTTCGCTGCGGAGGGCGAACAAGCAGATCATTTTGATTGCGGAATGAAATGATCTGTATCTGATAATTTATTTAGCAGCAAACCAATGGATAGAGGCGGAGCCTTACATGGTTTGTGATAGAAGATTAACAGAAAAGGAGATGCAGAAAATTGTTAATTAACAGAATTTTCAGCGGTAATGATGCAGTATACGGTCTAACAGAAAAAGCCGTAAACGATGCTGTACAGCAGCATGGTGCAGATAAGGCAGTGGGATTTCCACACACAGCATATTGTCTTCCATGCTATTATGCAGTAACCGGTGTGAAGATCAAAACACTTGGAGAACTGCAGGCAGCCCTTGGCGTCGTAAAATCTCTTATGACAAGAGAGCATGCTCTGGATGATGCTCTTATGTCAGGTGTAGCAACAGCCCTCTGTGCGGAATTTATTGAAGCACTGAAGTATCTTGATGGGGCAGAACCCTATCAGGAGCCTTGTTATGGCCATCTTGCAGATTCCATTATCCGTGAGCTTGGTGTACCGCTTGTAACAGGAGATATCCCTGGTGTAGCCGTTATCCTTGGCAGCGCACCGACTGCACAGGAAGGTGTTGACCTGATCAAGAGCTATCAGGCACAGGGTATCCTGGTAACATTAGTTGGCGGTATCATTGACCAGGCACAGGAGCTTGGTCTTAAGATGGGCTATAATTTACGAATTGTTCCTTTGGGAAAAGACGTAACATCTGTTATCCACGTTGTATCTGTTGCACTTCGTGCAGCACTGATCTTCGGCAATGTAACACCTGGCGATGCAGCAAGCCTTCTTACATACACCAAAGACAGGGTTCCGGCATTTGTAAATGCTTTCAAACCTGTTGATGATGTAGTTCTTGCAGCCGGTGCTGGTGCGATCAAGCTTGGTTTCCCGGTAATCTCCAATGAGGATGAGAACATTGTGGAAGTACCAGGAGCCCTGATCGCGTGTCCGAACGTTGCTGACTTTAATAAGGTTTCCCTTGAAGCAAGAGGAATCAAGATCAAGATCACAAAGGTGGATATTCCGGTAGCATTTGCGTCTGCCTTTGAAGGTGAGATCATTCGTCGTAAAGATATGCGTGTGGAATTTGACGGTTCCCGTGTGGACTGCGTAGAGCTTGTGCAGACTAAGGAAATGAACGAGGTCGAGGATCACAAGATTACTGTCGTAGGTCCGGAAGTCGATAGCTTCGAACCTGGAAGCAAGCACAGCCTTGCCTACGTGGTAGAAGTAGCTGGTAAGAAGATGCAGCCGGATTTTGAACCGGTTATCGAGCGTAAATTCCACAATTATATAAACTGCATTGAAGGTGTATATCACACAGGACAGAGGGATATGTTCCGTATCCGTATCAGCAATGATGCTTTTGCAGCAGGTTTCAGAGCAAAACACTTTGGTGAAGTTCTTTACACTCAGGTAAAGAATGAGTTCGAGGCTGTTGTAGATAAGTGTCAGGTAACTGTCTATACAGATCCGGATGAGTGTACCAGAATGCGTCATGAAGTAGCAATCCCTACTTTTGACAAACGTGATGCACGTCTGGAGACATTGACTGATGAATCTGTAGATGTTTATTACAGCTGTATCCTGTGTCAGGCATTTTCTCCGTCACATGTCTGCGTAGTAACACCGGAGAGACTTGGACTTTGTGGAGCCGTTTCATGGCTGGATGCAAAAGCAACCAATGAACTGGATCCAAACGGCCCATGTCAGATCATCACCAAGGAGCGCCCGATCGATGTAAATCTGGGCTCTTACGAGGATGTTGATGAAGCAGTAAAGAAATATTCCCAGGGTGCTCTGGAGCATGTTACTCTGTACTCCATCATGCAGGATCCTATGACCTCCTGCGGATGCTTCGAGTGTATTTGCGGTATTGAGCCATTTTCTAATGGTGTGGTTATCGCAAACCGTGAGTATGCAGGCATGACACCTCTTGGAATGACGTTCTCCGAGATGGCTTCCATGACCGGCGGCGGTGTTCAGACACCAGGCTTTATGGGACATGGAAAACACTTTATTTCATCCAAGAAATTCATGAAGGCAGAGGGCGGAATTGAGCGTATCGTATGGATGCCAAAGGAATTAAAAGAGACCGTGGCGGAGCGACTCAATAAGACTGCAAAAGAACTCTATGGCATTGACAACTTCACTGATATGATCGGTGATGAGACCGTTGCCACAGATCCGGAAGTTCTTGTTGCATTTTTAACAGAACATAACCATCCTGCATTGTCAATGGATCCGATGATGTAGTATAATGGTTCTGTATAATTTTTACAAATTTTTAAGGAGGCTTTAAGAAATGCCATTTAATCAGAAACCACAGAAGTTCAACGCAAAGATCAACACTGTTACGGTTGGAACTGGCGATAAAGCGGTTACTATTGGAGGAAATTCTACATTTCCTTTCTATACATTTGACGCACCAACCGAGAACAGCCCGAAAATCGGTGTAGAGATCACGGATATGGGACTTGATGACTTTGCACCTGGAATCAAAGCATATTATGAAGGATGCACCACCATGGCTGAGATCGCTCAGAAAGCAGCAGCTATGGAAGGTGGAGATTTCGTTGTACTCAACCTGGAAGGCGGAGATCCAAACGGAGTAAACAAATCTACAGAAGAACTTATTGCAATCGTAAAAGAGGTTGCAGATGCAATCGACTGTCCATTAGTAGTTGAAGGCTGCAAAAATGTGGAGAAGGATGCGGAACTTCTTCCGAAGGTTGCAGAGGCACTTCAGGGCAGAAACGTGATCGTGATGTCTGAGAAGGAAGAAAACTACAAGGCAATCGGTGCTGCAGCAGGACTTGCTTACAACCAGATCGTAGGCGCTGAGTCCGCTGATGATATCAACCTTGCAAAACAGTTGAACGTAGTAACAACACAGTTAGGTGTTGATGCGAAGAAGATCGTTATGAACGTAGGAACAGCTACCGTTGGTTATGGTTACGAGTATGTTGTTTCCACTATGGACCGTATCAAAGGTGCAGCATTATCCCAGAATGATAACATGCTGCAGATGCCTATTATTACACCAGTTTCTTCTGAGACATGGGGCGTAAAGGAATCAGTTGCAACTGAGGAAGATATGCCAGAATGGGGCTCAGAGGATGAGCGTGGTATCGACATGGAAGTTATGACAGCAGCAGCAGACCTGGCAGCAGGATCTGACGCAGTTATCTTAAGACATCCAGAGTCTGTAAAGACCATCGCTAAGATGATCAAAGCACTTGTGTAATATTTTTAGGAGGGAAAAATTGATATGGCACTGAATGGTATTCAGATTTTTAAATTAACACCAAAGAAAAACTGTAAGGAATGTGGATGCCCGACATGTATGGCTTTCTCCATGAAAGTTGCACAGGGCGCTTTAAAGATTGAGCAGTGTCCACATATGTCTGAGGAAGCATTAGCATCTCTTTCCGAGGCAACTGCTCCGCCAATGAAGACGATCAAGATTGGTACTGGCGATGAGGAGCTTACCCTTGGTGGTGAGACCGTTCTTTTCAGACATGAGAAGACCTTTGTAAACAAGACAAGATATGCAGTAGAGCTTTGCACATGCATGGATGACGCTACTGTAGATGCAAAACTGGCTGAGATCCCGAAGGTTGATTATGACCGTATCGGTGAGAGAATGTACGCAGAGATCGTTTACGTAAACTGCGATGCAGAAGCAACAGCTGACAAATATGTAGCACTTGTACAGAAAGCAGCAGCTCTTGGACGTACCCTGATCCTTGGATGTTCTGATCCGGAGATCGCAAAAGCAGCCCTTGAGGTTTGCAAAGACAGCAAGCCGGTATTAAACGGAGCAAATGCTTCTAACTTTGAGGCTATGAACGCAGTTGCAACAGCAGCTGGTGTTGTTCTTGGTGTATCTGGCAAAGATCTTAACGAGTTATATGATACTACAGCAGCAATCGAGAAACTTGGAAACAAGAATCTGGTACTTGATGTAACAGGCGCTGACATCAAAGAGACCTTCGGCAATGCCGTACAGGTACGTCGTGCAGCTCTGAAGGATCAGGACAGAACATTCGGTTATCCATCCATCGTAAACCTTGCAAAGATCGCTGGTGGTGACTATCACCTTCAGGCAGGTCTGGCAGCTATGTTTACAATGAAATACGGTTCCATCGTTGTTATGGAGCGTATGACATATGCAGAGGCACTTCCGTTATATGGTCTGCGTCAGAACGTATTTACTGACCCGCAGAAGCCAATGCGTGTAGAGCCAGGTATCTACCCGATGAACGGTGGAGATGAGAATTCTCTTGTTGTTACAACTGTTGACTTCGCTCTTACATATTTCCTTGTATCTGGAGAGCTGGAGCGTTCCGGTGTTCCGCTTAATCTTGTTATCAACGATGCCGGCGGTTTATCCGTACTGACATCCTGGGCAGCAGGAAAATTCTCCGGAAACAGTATTTCTACATTCTTCAAAGAGAAAGTAGAGCCAAATGTTAAGAGCAGACGTCTGGTAATCCCAGGTAAGGTTGCAGTCCTGAAGGGTGATCTGGAAGCAAAACTTCCAGGATGGGAAATCATCGTTGGACCAAGAGAAGCTGTACAGCTTGTGAAGTTCTTAAAGGATCTTGAAGGCTGATTTAAGCCTTTAAGACCCTAAAAGGGTATGCCGCTTATGGGCGGCACCACTATAAATGTAAAGGAGAACATTTGACATGGCAAAATTTGTTACAATTGGAGAGAGACTTTCAACAACAGCACCTTCTGTAAACAAAGCATTTACAGAGAGAGATCCTGAGCCGATCTTAAAGAGAGCAAAACAGCAGCTTGATGCTGGTGCTGTTTATCTTGATGTAAACATCGGACCAGCTGAGAACGATGGAGAAGACCTGATGAAATGGGCTGTTAAGCTTCTTCAGGAGAACTTCGACAACGTTCCGCTGTCTCTGGATACATCCAACAAAAAAGCAATTGAGGCTGGTATTTCCGTATACAACCGTTCCAAAGGAAAACCAATCGTAAACTCTGCTGATGCAGCTGGAAGAATTGAGAACATCGACCTTGCAGCAGCTAACGATGCAATCGTTATCGCTCTTTGCAACGGTGAAGGTATTGCAAAAGACAACGACGAGCGTATGATGTACTGCCAGATGCTTCTTGAAAGAGGTATGGAGCATGGTATGGACGCAAGTGATCTGTGGTTTGACCCGCTGTTCCTGGTTGTTAAAGGAATGCAGGACAAACAGATGGAAGTACTTGAGGCTATTAAAATGTTCTCCGATATGGGACTGAACTCTACAGGTGGTCTGTCCAACAACAGTAACGGTATGCCGAAGAACATTCGTCCGATCATGGATTCCGCATTAGTTGCTATGGCTATGATGCAGGGTCTTACATCCGCAATTGTTAACCCTAACGACCTTCGTCTTATGGAAACAATCAAATCCTGCGATGTATTCAAGGGCAACACCCTGTATGCTGATTCCTATCTTGAACTGTAATTATCTATAGTTCATTTCTAATAGGGACGTAGATATAACGAGGGGCTGGGGCTTTGGCCTCAGTCCCTTTTTCTAACGGATAAGATGTAAAAAATGTCTGTTTTGGTTATTGCCCATGTGGTGAGCAATAACCAGTTTTTGCAGATATGACCATATGAGAAAGGTGAGTGCCGGATGTTTAAGGTTACATTTTCTTTTGAAGATGGCAGTGTGGTAGAACATTTTGCCAATGCGGGGGACAATTTACTTGAATTAGCCAGAGAGGCCAATGTGGCCATCGACGCGCCGTGCTCCGGAAATGCTTCCTGCGGAAAGTGCCGGGTACAGTTAAAAAAAGGAGAACTGGACAGCAAGAAAACCTTACATATCAGTGAGGAAGAATATCAGGAGGGATGGCGTCTTGCCTGCACCAGCAAGATCTGTGCAGATGTGACCGTACTGGTACCTGATATTGCGTCTGCTTACAAGAGCAGAATGAAGGTTGCAGATCTCAGCTCCAAAGAGGAAATTGCCATTTTCGAGAATTCCAAAAGAGACGTAGAAATGACCGGTATTGAGCTCAGAAACAGTCTGGATGTAATTGAACTTGATATGAATGAGCCAAGTCTTGATGACACCATGCCGGATAATGAGCGCCTTACAAGAGCTTTAAAGAAATACATGAATCTGAAACAGGTAAGGATCCCTTACGCTGTATTAAGAAAATTGCCGGATGTCCTCCGGGAAAATCATTTCAAAGTAAAATGTGTAGTTCGTACTGCTCCTAATGATCTTTTTGTATACGATATTTTCGGAAAAGATGAAGAAGTGGTAGTGGGCGGACTTGCAGTGGATATTGGTACCACAACTGTTTCTGCAGTCCTGATCAACATGGAGACCGGAGAGATTCTTGCCAAGGCTTCCTCTGGAAACGGACAGATCCGTTTCGGAGCAGATGTTATCAACCGTATCATCGAACAGCAGAAGCCAGGCGGTAAGAAGAAACTGCAGGATGCAGTCATTAAAGAGACAATCAATCCAATGATCGCACAGATGTGTAAAAGTGCAGGCATTCCAGCCAGCCATATTTACAGAATGTCTGTGGGAGCAAATACAACGATGAATCATCTGTTTGCCGGGATCAACGCGGATCCGGTCCGTATGGAGCCGTATATTCCAGCATTCTTCAAAACCAATTCCCTTTTTGCTTCTGATGTGGGAATTGCTATCAATAAAGATGCGCATATTATCATTGCGCCAAATATCGGAAGCTATGTAGGCGGTGATATCACTGCCGGAACTTTAGTAAGCATGATCTGGAACAGACCAGAGTTTTCTTTATTTATCGATCTTGGAACTAACGGTGAGCTGGTATTTGGCAACTCTGATTTTATGATGAGCTGTGCATGTTCCGCTGGTCCGGCTTTTGAGGGTGGTGATATCAGCTGTGGTATGCGTGCAACTGATGGAGCTATTGAAGCTTGTACCATTGATAAGGAGACTATGGAACCAACTTATAAAGTAGTTGGAGAACCGGGAACCAAGCCGGTTGGACTTTGTGGTTCCGGAATCATTGATGTGATCAGCGAGCTTTTTATGTGCGGAATCATCAACCCTAAGGGTAAATTTGTCCGTGAGGGGGAGAGAATCCGTCACGATAAATACGGAATGGGAAGCTATGTGATCGCATTTGAAAAGGATGCAGGCTCTGTGAAGGATATTGAGATCACAGAGGTTGATATTGACAACTTTATCCGTGCCAAAGGTGCTATTTTCTCAGCTATCAGAACTATGATAAATAGTCTTGATTTTGACGTGAGCATGATCGATGATGTATACGTTGCCGGTGGTATTGGAAGCGGAATCAATATGAGAAATGCTGTAAACATCGGAATGTTCCCGGATATCCCTCTGGAGAAATTCCATTATATCGGCAACTCTTCCCTGACGGGTTCCTATCTGATGCTTCTTTCTACAGAGGCCGAGAAGAAGACCTATGAGCTTGCTGCAAACATGACATATATGGAGCTTTCTACAGTGCCAACTTATATGGACGAATTTGTAGGAGCGTGCTTTATTCCTCATACAGATACGGGAATGTTCCCTGATGTAATGAATGATTTACAGAACAGGAAGTAATTAATAAAATGCCATTTACAATTGATGACTTAAATTATGATAAAGACAGCAAGGAGAGAATGCCATGGGAGCATTATCTTGAGCTGTATGCAAAAGCTGACCCGAAGGAGATCGCATCCAGACTTTCCATTCCATATGATGAAGAGGCTAAGGAATTTACTCTGACTTTCCTGGGCTCTGAATATAAGATCACATATCCGGATTTCCAGGTAAAACATGTGGCAGATGAGAAGAAATGTTATCCTCTGGAGGATATGATCTACGCAAAGATTCTTACCATTCGTTTTCTGTTAAATGGTTCCGCCTCTGTGGGGACTGGCAGGTTTAAAACTTACCGGGAAATGCCATGGGGAGAAGTGTACCTGAGACAGTTTGACGGACGTTGTATCAAAAGGCTTGCATTTACCTATGGAAACAGACTGGATGATTTCCGGCTTGTAATGGATCATATGAAATGCACTCCGGTGAAATTCGGAGATGTGGCTTATGAGCTTTCCATTTATCCGGGATATCAGATCCAGATGATCCTGTGGGAGGGGGACGATGAGTTCCCGCCGTCTTCCCAGATCCTGTTTTCCGACAATTTCCCGGTATCCTTTGCTGCGGAAGATATGGCGGTTATGGGAGATGTGATCATTGGCTCTTTGAAGGCTTTTCTGAAAGCAGCGAAAGAGCAGTAAGGTTATTGTAAAACAGATTCTGCGTGAAAGTTAACCGAGATTTAAAGTTTTCTAAATGCATGAGCTGTATATTTTTTGATTAAAGCGGACTGGAGTGCGGGTGTTTGAGCCTGCACCAGGATCCGTTTTGATAAATCCAAATTAAGCGGAGGCGTCATGCTGTAACAGCGGTGACGTAAAAAGGAGGTAAGTTACAATGGGATACAAGAGTGACATTGAAATCGCACAGGAATGCGAAATGCTGCCGATTACCCAGATTGCAGAGAAAGCTGGTATTGATGACAAATACCTGGAGCAGTATGGAAAGTATAAGGCAAAAATCGACTACAATCTCTTAAAAGAGAGCGACAAGAAAGACGGAAAACTGATCCTTGTAACAGCAATCAACCCGACCCCGGCTGGTGAGGGAAAAACAACTACAACTGTAGGACTTGCTGATGGAATGCAGAGACTTGGAAAGAGCGCAATGGTTGCACTTCGTGAGCCATCTCTTGGACCGGTATTCGGTGTTAAGGGCGGCGCTGCAGGCGGCGGATACGCACAGGTTGTTCCAATGGAGGATATCAACCTTCATTTCACAGGTGACTTCCATGCAATCGGAGCTGCAAACAACCTTCTTGCAGCAATGATCGACAACCACATTTTCCAGGGCAATGCACTGAACATTGACCCACGTAAGATCACATGGAAGAGATGCGTGGACATGAACGACCGTCAGCTTCGTAACGTGATCGATGGTCTTGGAGGAAGAACAAACGGTATGCCTCGTGAAGACGGTTATGACATCACAGTTGCTTCCGAGATCATGGCAGTTCTCTGTCTTGCAAGCGACATCACAGACCTGAAGAATAGACTTTCCAAGATGATCATTGGTTATACATATGGCAAAGTATCTGAGCAGAAACCGGTAACAGCTGGTGATCTTCACGCAGAAGGTGCTATGACAGCTCTTCTGAAAGACGCTCTGAAACCAAACCTGGTTCAGACTCTGGAGCATGTACCTGCAATCGTTCACGGTGGACCATTTGCAAACATCGCTCATGGATGTAACTCTGTAACAGCTACTAAGATGGCTATGAAGCTGGCTGATTATGCCATCACAGAGGCTGGATTCGGTGCTGACCTTGGTGCAGAGAAATTCCTTGACATCAAATGCCGTATGGCAGGTCTTCATCCAAATGCAGTTGTGATCGTTGCTACTGTACGTGCCCTTAAATACAACGGCGGTGTTGCAAAAGCAGACCTTAACAATGAGAACCTTGAGGCTCTTGAGAAAGGTATCCCGAACCTTTTAAGACATGTAAACACGATCAAAAATGTTTACAAACTTCCATGTGTTGTTGCAATCAACGCATTCCCGACCGATACCAAGGCAGAGCTTGACCTTGTTGAAGCAAAATGTAAAGAGCTTGGTGTTAACGTTGCACTTTCCGAAGTATGGGCAAAAGGCGGTGAAGGCGGCCTGAAGCTTGCTGAGGAAGTAATCCGTCTCTGCGAAGAGCCAAATGACTTCTCTTATTCCTATGAGCTTGACGGTTCTATAGAGGATAAGCTGAACCAGATCGTTCAGAAAGTATACGGCGGAAAGAAAGTTGTTCTCACAGCAAACGCTCAGAAACAGGCAAAACAGTTAGAAGCTCTTGGCTTTGGCAACTGCCCGATCTGTGTTGCAAAGACTCAGTACAGCTTAACAGATGACCAGACAAAACTCGGTGCACCGACAGATTTCGAGATCACAGTTCGTAACCTGAAGGTTTCCGCAGGTGCTGGATTTGTTGTTGCACTGACTGGTGAGATCATGACCATGCCAGGTCTTCCGAAAGTTCCGGCAGCTGAGAGAATCGACGTTGACGAGACTGGTAAGATCACAGGTCTGTTCTAATCAAAGAAAAAAGAAACATCAGGCGGATATACCTGTCCGCCTGGCGTTATAAAAAGGTCATGGCTTACATGATGACTAAGAACAATAAGGAGACAACGAAATGGGATTTTCAACAAGTACATGTACAGAATTTGTAGAAGTTCTTGCTTCTAAAGCCCCGGTTCCAGGCGGCGGCGGAGCATCTGCACTGGTAGGTGCTGTGGGAACTGCACTTGGAAACATGGTAGGAAGCCTTACTGTTGGTAAGAAGAAATATGCTGATGTTGAGGAAGAAATGTGGGAGCTGAAAGGTAAATGCGACCAGCTTCAGAAAGATTTCCTTCGTCTGATCGAGCGTGACGCCGAAGTATTCGAGCCGCTTTCCAAAGCATATGGAATGCCGAAAGAAACAGAAGAAGAGAAAGCTGAAAAAGCAAGAGTTATGGCAATCGTATTAAAAGATGCCTGCTCTGTTCCTATGGAAATCATGGAGAAATGCTGTGAGGCACTTGACCTGATCAAGGAATTTGCTGCAAAAGGCTCCAAGCTTGCCATCAGTGACGCTGGTGTAGCTGCAACCTTCTGCAAAGCTGCATTAAAAGGTGCAAGTCTGAATGTTTATATCAACACAAAGTCCATGGCAGACAGAGAGTATGCAGAAGAATTAAATGCAAAGGCTGATGCAATGCTTGAAAAATACTGCAAGCTTGCAGACGAGACATTTGACAGCGTACTTGGCAGACTGAAATAAAGATAAAAAAAGAAAAGAACCGGCAGGAGCAAAATCCTGCAAGTCTTTTTTGCAGTCTCAAAATGCTGTATTACCATGAAACTGGTATGAGCATGACTGGATTTATCATAATATAAGGAGATTACTAAAAAATGGCAAAACAGTTATTAGGTAAAGAAGTAACTGCTGCATTAAACGAGCGTATCAAAGGAAATGTGGCAGCTCTTCAGGAAAAAGGCGTTAACCCCACACTTTGCATTATCCGTGTAGGAGAGAATCCAAGTGATATTTCCTATGAGAAGGGTGCAACAAAGCGTTGTGAGACATTAGGCGTTGCATGTGAGAAAATTCTTCTTCCGGAGGATGTTGCTCAGGAAGAACTTCTTACAGTTATTGATAAGGTAAACAAAGACGATCATATCCATGGTGTACTTCTGTTCCGTCCGCTTCCGAAACATCTGGATCAGGCTGTGATCGAGAATGCACTTGCTCCTGAGAAAGATGTTGACTGTATGACAGACCTTTCCATGTCTGGTGTTTTTACAGGCAAGAAGATCGGTTTCCCGCCATGTACACCACAGGCATGTATGGAAATCCTTGATCATTACGGAATCGACTGCACAGGTAAGAAGGCAGTAGTAATCGGAAGAAGCCTTGTTGTAGGTAAACCGGCAGCTATGATGCTTGTTAAGAAAAACGCAACTGTAACCATCTGCCACACAAGAACAGTCGATATGCCGTCTGTGGCACGCGAAGCGGATATTATCATCGTAGCAGCAGGCCGTGCTGGCGTTGTTGGCGCTGATTATGTAAAAGCAGGACAGGTAGTTATTGATGTAGGAATCAACGTAAATGCAGAAGGCAAGCTTTGCGGAGACGTTGACTACGCAGCAGTAGAGCCAATCGTAGATGCTATTACACCAGTTCCAGGCGGAGTTGGAAGTGTTACAACATCTGTCCTGGTTGGACATGTTGTAGAGGCTGCTATGCGCAAAGTGAACGCTTAATAGTTAATTGGTTTTGAACTAATAGAACGATGTACCTGAAGTACATCATGTGTACAAGCGGAAGAAAAACTCTTCAGGGTAAAATCTGGAGAGTTTTTTTGTTGCAGAAAATTTTATTGAAATCCTTATTGCGGCAAAAGTTTGTTTTGCTATTACAAAAAATTTGCTTTTCTCAGTAAGATATTGTACTATAGAGGGTACAGATATATGGAGGTAACTCACTATGGGAAAAGTGATGGCAGTGAACATCAGTGTTAAAAGAGGAACTCAGAAGGTCAATGTGCACACTGTAAAACTGATTGAAAATTATGGACTGGAGAATGACGCCCACGCAGGAAACTGGCATCGTCAGGTCAGCCTTCTGTCTTATGAAAAAATAGAAGAATTTAAGGCAAAAGGCGCACCGGTAAAGGATGGTGCTTTCGGGGAAAATCTGATCGTACAGGGATTTGACTTTAAGACCCTTCCAGTAGGAACCCGTCTGAAATGCAACGATGTGATTCTGGAAATCACGCAGATTGGAAAGCAGTGTCACAACGGCTGCGAGATTTTCAAGATCATGGGAGATTGCATTATGCCCCGCGAAGGTGTTTTTGCCAGAGTAATCAAAGGCGGTGTGATCTCTGAGGGAGATGAAATGGTTTATGCTTGACAGATACGGAAGAAATATTGATTATCTGCGGATATCTTTGACAGACAGGTGCAATCTCCGCTGTATCTATTGTATGCCGGAAGAGGGAATCCGTCAGATTCCAAGGACAGAACTTCTTGATACAGATGAAATCGTGAGAATCTGTAAGGCGGCCAGTGAACTTGGGATTTCCAGAATCAAACTGACAGGAGGAGAGCCTCTTGTCCGCAGAATCTGCACTCCATTAGTAAAAGAGCTGAAAGCCATTCCCGGGATCTGCCAGGTTACACTGACCACCAACGGAATCCTTTTGGGAGAACAGCTTCCGGGCCTGATGGAGGCCGGTCTGGATGCCGTAAACATCAGTCTGGATACTTTAGAAGAAACCACATTTCGCAAAATCACCCGCAGGGACGATTTTCACCAGGTTTTAAAGGGACTTAGGGCAGCACTTTCCTACCCTTCCCTGAAAGTGAAATTGAACTGTGTCCCCACTTTTCAGTCGGACGAGGAACTTTTACAGGTGGCAGCTCTTGCAAGGGAGAATCCTCTTCATGTGCGTTTCATTGAAATGATGCCAATCGGTCTGGGCAAGGAGTTTGCAGCCAGGGGAGAGGAACAGATAAAGTCTGTTCTGGAAAAGAAATATGGGTCAATGACACCAACGGAAGAAAAGCTTGGAAATGGTCCCTGTCATTATTATACCCTGGAGAAGTTTACAGGCAGGATCGGATTTATCAGTGCCCTGTCCCACAAATTCTGTGACAGCTGCAACCGTGTAAGGCTTACTTCTACCGGATTTCTGAAAGGCTGCCTGCAATTTGAGGACGGAGCAGATCTGAAGGTTTTGCTTCGAAGTGGTTGTTCTGATGGGATGCTTAAAGAAACGATAGAAAAAGTCATTTATGAAAAGCCTGTAGGCCACAATTTTCAGGAACATAAGAAGGGAAACGAAGAATCCCACATCATGGCTCAAATCGGTGGATGATTTTGAAAAATAAAAGAAAACACAATTTAGAAAAGTCGGATTTGCTGTTGTATCATTTGTACAACTTAGGCAATCCGGCTTTTTGTATATTTCAATATAATTTCAGATACAAAATTGTGCAAAAATATTGTTAATAAATAAACTTATTCATATTTGCTTGCCAAAATGAACAAAAAAATATATAATTTCATTACAAAAATAGTCATGTCTGTTAAAAAATACGCAAAGCCGGAAGCTTTGGAGGACGGGGACAAAAGACCTGGAGGCATCTGGCAAGTAAGGAGGTTAACAAAATGGTAGATCAGTCATATTACAAGAAAGCAGATGAGATTATTGAGCATTATGAGCGGTGTGCTGCCTCATTAATCCCTATCATGCAGGATATCCAGGCGGAATATCGGTACCTGCCTGCAGAACTTCTGACCTACGTAGCCGGACAGATCGGCGTTACTGAAGCGAAGGCCTTCAGTGTTGCAACCTTTTATGAGAACTTTTCTTTTGAACCTAAAGGAAAATACATTATCAAGGTATGCGATGGCACAGCCTGTCATGTAAGAAAGTCAATCCCGGTTAAAGAAGCATTCATGAAAGAACTGGGATTAAGCAATAAGAAGCATACCACAGATGACATGATGTTCACTGTGGAGACTGTATCCTGTCTTGGTGCCTGCGGGCTTGCTCCCACCTGTATGGTGAATGAAGAAGTGCATGCCAAGATGACACCGGAGAAGGTAGTAGAGCTTATTAACAGATTGAGAGGTGAGAACGGATGAGGATTAACAGTAAAGAAGAGCTGCAAAGCAAAAAAGCTGAGATCGAACAGAATATCCAGAGCTTCACATGCCGTGTTCTTGTCTGTTCCGGTACCGGATGTATGGCTTCCGGTGCTCAGAAAATCTATGATGAGATGGTAAGACTCTGTGAAGGTATTGATGGTGTAGAGATTGAAATGCAGAAAGATATCCCTCACGTAGGCGTTATCAAGACTGGCTGCCAGGGTCTTTGCGAGCTGGGACCTCTTGTAAGGATTGAACCATACGGATATCAGTATGTACATGTTCAGGAGGAGGACTGCCTGGAGATCGTGGAGCGAACTGTACGCCTTGGACATCCTGTAGATCGTCTGTTTTACCGCCATGGAGATGAAATCTGTCCGAAGCTTGAGGATATCCCGTTCCTTAACCGTCAGACCAGGATCGTTCTTGAAAACTGTGGTAAGATTGACGCGGAATCCATTGACGAATATATTGCAGCAGGCGGTTTTTCTGCTCTTGCTAAGGCAGTTACAGAGATGACTCCCCAGGATGTAATTGATGAAGTTACCAGATCTGGTCTTCGCGGACGCGGAGGCGCCGGCTTCCCGGCTGGTAAGAAGTGGTCACAGGTAGCCAGACAGGCTGAGAAAACCCGATATGTAGTATGTAACGGTGATGAGGGTGACCCGGGAGCATTTATGGATGGTTCCGTTATGGAAGGCGATCCGTATAAGATGATCGAGGGCATGATCATTGCCGCTTACGCAGTTGGCGCTGAGAACGGATACATATATGTTCGTGCAGAGTATCCTCTTTCCGTAGCCAGACTTCGTCTTGCTATTTCCCAGGCTGAGAAATATGGTCTCCTTGGAGATCATATCCTTGGCAGCGGTGTGAATTTCCATCTGCATATTAATCGTGGTGCAGGAGCTTTCGTATGTGGTGAAGGTTCTGCCCTTACCTCTTCCATTGAGGGAAACAGAGGTATGCCTCGTGTAAAACCACCTCGTACTGTTGAGAAAGGTCTGTGGGGCAAGCCAACTGTATTAAATAACGTTGAGACTTACGCAAATGTTCCGAAGATTATCATACAGGGTGCTGACTGGTTCCATACCATCGGAACAGAGGGAAGTCCGGGAACCAAGACCTTCTCACTGACCGGAGCAATTGAGAATACAGGTCTTATTGAAGTTCCAATGGGAACAACACTTCGTGAGATTATTTATGATATTGGCGGCGGTCTGAAGAGCGGTGCTGCATTTAAAGGCGTTCAGATTGGCGGACCATCTGGCGGATGTCTTGTAGAAGACCAGCTGGATGCTCCTCTTGATTTTGATTCTGTAAAGAAGCTTGATGCTATTATGGGATCAGGCGGTCTTGTTGTCATGGATGAGAATACCTGTATGGTAGAAGTTGCCCGTTTCTTCATGAGCTTTACCCAGCGGGAGAGCTGTGGAAAATGCGTTCCATGCCGTGAGGGTACCAAGCGTATGCTGGAGATCTTGGAGAAGATTGTAGCAGGCAATGGGGAGATGTCTGATCTTGACGAGCTGGAAGAGCTTGCCAAAATGGTTCAGAGCATGGCTCTTTGCGGACTTGGAAAGAGTGCACCTCTTCCTGTCCTCAGTACCATGAAGCGTTTTCGCGAGGAATACGAAGAGCATATCCGGGACAAGAAGTGCCGGGCAAAGGTCTGCACAGCACTCCGTCAGTTCCACATTAATCCGGAATTCTGTATCGGCTGCGGAAAATGTGCCAAGAACTGTCCTGCCGGGGCAATTTCCGGCAAGATTAAATCACCTTATCATATTAATAATGATGTATGCATCAAGTGCGGCAGCTGTAAGGATAACTGTAACTTTGATGCAATATATGTGGAAATGTAGGGAGGACAGATTATGGGTACAATGACGATTGACGGCAGAAAAGTCGAATTTACAGATGAAAAAAATGTCCTGACCGTAATCCGCAAGGCAGGCATTAATATTCCTACACTTTGTTATCACTCAGAGGTTTCCACTTTTGGAGCCTGTCGTCTGTGCACAGTAGAGGATGACAGAGGAAGAACCTTCGCTTCCTGTTCTGAGGAGCCAAGGGATGGAATGGTAATTTATACAAACTCAGGTAAGATCAAAAAATACAGGAAACTGATTGTGGAACTGCTTCTCGCAGCACATTGCCGTGACTGTACAACCTGTGTAAAGAGTGGAGAATGCGTGCTTCAGGAGCTGGCTCACCGTCTTGGAGTACATAACATCCGTTTTCAGAATACAAGAGAGCAGTATGAGATTGATGACAGTTCACCATCTCTGATCCGTGACCCGAACAAATGTATCCTCTGTGGTGACTGTGTCCGTGCCTGCGAGGAGCTTCAGGGAATCGGAGCATTGAACTTTGCATACCGTGGAACAGAGGCTATTGTAATTCCTGCGTTTAATAAGAAAATAGCAGAAACCCAGTGTGTAAACTGCGGACAGTGCCGTGTATATTGTCCGACAGGTGCCATTTCCATTAAGACGCATATGGATGAAGTCTGGGAAGCTCTTGCAGATCCGGATGTACGTGTAGTAGCACAGATTGCGCCGGCAGTTCGTGTTGCGGTAGGTGATCATTACAGTCTTCCGAAGGGACGGAGCGTAATGGGCAAAATTGTCAATGCACTCCACAGAATGGGATTTGACGAGATTTATGATACTACTTTCAGCGCCGATCTTACTATTATGGAGGAGTCAGCAGAATTTCTAAAAAGAGTTGAGAAGGGGGAGAAACTTCCACTTCTTACCTCCTGTTGCCCTGCATGGGTGAAATTTATTACAGACCAGTATAAGGATTATATCCCGAATTTGTCTACCTGTAGATCCCCACAGGGAATGATGTCTGCAGTTATTAAAGAATACTTCCGTGATCCGGAGAATGCCAAGGGTAAAAAGACCGTTATGGTATCTATTATGCCATGTACAGCCAAGAAGGCTGAGGCAATCCGTCCGAACAGTTTTACTGATGAGAAACAGGATACGGATATTGTAATTACAACCACAGAGCTGCTGCGCATGATCGATAACTTTGGCCTTGATTTTGCACAGTTAGAGCCTGAAGCATGTGATATGCCATTTGGATTTGGCTCCGGCGGAGGCGTTATTTTTGGTGTTACCGGCGGTGTTACAGAGGCGGTTCTACGCCGCTTAAGCCCGGATCATTCCAAGGAGACCATGCGGGAGATTTCTGAGTGTGGTGTCCGTGGAGATGAAGGAATCAAAGAATTCACAGTTCCATACAAGGGAATGGATATCAATGTATGTGTGGCCAGTGGTCTTGCAAATGCAAGAACCGTTATGGAACGTGTAAAGAACGGCGAAGCAAACTATCATCTCATTGAAGTAATGGCATGCCGCCGTGGCTGTATTATGGGCGGTGGCCAGCCGGTACGGGCCGGTGACAGAACCAAAGCTGCAAGAGCGAAAGGTTTGTATAATGCTGACAATACTATGCTGATCAAGAAATCCGATGAGAACCCTATGGTTCTGGAACTGTATCAGGGACTGCTCAAAGGAAAAGAGCACAAACTGCTCCACAATGACTTCTATTAATGCTGATGTATAGTAGCTGGACACGCTCCAGAGAATAATTAAGACTGGTATAATAAAAAGCCCGACTGCATATTATTTAGAGGAAGAATATAAGCATTACGCTATAAACAAATCTTGCAGACCTTTAAATAATCAGGCAGGAGGGCTTTTTTGTATGGAAAATTTTCAGGTTTACCGTGATATACAGGCCAGAACCGGAGGCGATATATACATAGGCGTTGTAGGCCCTGTACGTACAGGAAAATCAACATTTATCCGCAGATTTATGGAACTGGTGGCTTTGCCCGGAATGGATGAAAAAATGCAGAAAGAGGTCAGGGACCAGCTTCCATTAAGTGGTTCCGGAAAAATGATCACAACTGTGGAACCCAAATTTATCCCAAAAGAAGCTGTATCAGTTGATCTTGGCGAAGACAGGAAGGCAAAAGTGCGGCTTATCGATTGTGTTGGTTTTCTTGTAAAGGATGCCGGAGGAAACGTTGAGGATGGTAAAGAGAGGATGGTAAAAACACCCTGGTTTTCCAGGGCAATCCCCTTTCACGAAGCTGCAAAAGCAGGAACAGAAAAGGTTATCCAGGAACATTCCACGATCGGCCTTGTGATTACCACTGATGGAAGCTTTGGAGAAATAGCAAGGGAAAATTTTGTTCCGGCCGAGGAACAGACTGTGGCTGAATTGAAAACACAGGGAAAGCCATTTCTTATTGTAGTAAACTCTCAGTTTCCATATAAAGAGGAAACTACTCAGATGGTTAACGGGCTTCAGAAGAAGTACCAGGTACCAGTTGTTGCGGTTAACTGTGAGCAGTTGAAAAAAGAAGATGTCGCATTGCTCCTGGAAAAAATCTTATATGAATTTCCCATTGCCCAGCTGCAGTTTTTTATTCCAAAATGGGTGGAAATGCTGCCTGCAGACAGCGAACTAAAAAGCCAGATCCTTTCCCAGATCAAAGTGCTCATGAAGAAGCTTCTCCACATTCGCGATGTTACCAGGGAATCGGTAAAACTGGAAGGTCCTTATGTACAGGACACTCTTCTGGATCACGTAGGTCTTTCTGATGGAACCATTCAGATACGGCTTCAGATAGATGATAAATATTACTATAAGATGCTTAGCGATATGAGTGGAATTTCCATGGAAAGTGAGTATGAGCTGATCCATACGATGAAGGAGCTAGCTGCAATGAAGGAAAAGTATGTAAAGGTTAAAGATGCCCTGGATGCAGTAAATAGCAGCGGTTACGGTGTAGTGGTACCTGAGCTTTCCCAGATTCAGCTGGAAGAGCCGGCTGTGATCCGTCAGGGAAATAAATATGGTGTGAAAATTAAATCAAAGAGTCCGTCTATTCACATGATCAAAGCAAATATTGAAACTGAAATTGCTCCGATCGTAGGTACGGAACAGCAGGCGAAAGACCTGATCACTTATATTGGGGAAAGCGATGCAAGAGGAGAGAGCATCTGGGAGACGAATATTTTCGGGAAATCCATTGAACAGCTGGTACAGGATGGCATCCGCAGCAAGCTGACCATGATCAGCGAGGAAAGCCAGGTGAAGCTTCAGGATACCATGCAGAAAATCGTAAATGACAGTAAAGGCGGTCTTGTGTGTATTATCATATAGGTATTTTTATGAAAAAAGGCAGTATTGTTATAAGCACTGCCTTTTTTTATATATAAAATACTTTATGGGTACTTACCAATATACGGAAAACTGTGGTGCTTCCCTTTCCTTATCAAAGATTATTTATATCCATGTTCTTTTTTCCAGCGCGCCAGATATTCCACCTGTTCCTCGTCTGAAAGAAACTGTGAATAAGGATCATTTCCCGCCGCAACACAACAGAAAAGTACAAGCAGCTGCAACGCAAAAAATAAAACAATAAGTAAAATTACAGGCAACATAAAAACCTCCTTGTAAAGTTTATATAAAAGTCTTTACAGAAAAGTTAATTTTATACATTCTACGCTCTAAAAGTGGAAAATTATACTCGATTTTGTTATAATATGGAAAACTGCTTTTACAATTAAATAAAGTAATGCGATATAATGAGGTATCAAGTGGAAGGGGAGAATTATATGAAGAAGAGAGGTCGTGTGCTGATTTTGTTAATAACAGCTGCACTTGCTATTGAGCCCTTACAGCTGGTATATGCAGAGCCTGCAGTGGATAATCTGACAGGAACTGTTTCCCAGGAGACCGGAGCCGAGATAAGAGATGAGAATGAAAGTGCTCAGCCCGAGCCGAAACCTGGCTGGGTATCTGTGGAAAAGGGATACCAGTGGAGGCAGGAGGATGGTAGTTTCCTTCAGCAGTCTGGATGGGTTACGATCCAGGGTAAGAAATATTATCTTCAGAAAGGTGGTATTCGTTATTCCGGATGGCAGACCTTTAAGCAGAAGAAACGCTATTATTTATCTAACGGTGTCCTTGCCTCGAAACGATGGGTAAAGGATAATGGACAGTTTTACTATATACGTAAGAATGGTACGCCTGTACCAGCTGGCAGATGGTTGACAGTAAAAGGACGGAAATACTATATAGGCAAAAAGGGTTATCGTGTAACCGGTCTGAAGACTATCCATAATAAGAAATACTATTTTAATTCCAAGGGTGTTTTGATCAGGAATAAAATAAGCTATAAGATTAAAGGTAAAGAGTACGAGATCAATTCAGATGGTGTTGCAATAAGGGTTTCTTCTCTGAAAGCAGAATGTATGCGTAAGGCGAAAAAATTTGTTGAAAAGCATACCTCCCCTAATATGTCCAATAGTCAGAAGTTTAGAATCTGTTTTAACTATTTGATGGGATATACTGATTTTAAACCATGGATCAATCCTACAGATGCAGAGTTTAAGACTCAGACCTGGCCATATCAGTCGGCAATCTATATGTTCGATAATAATCTTGCCGGAAGCTGTTATGGAATTGCAAGTGCAGTAGCAGCATGTGCCAGGGTATTGGGCTATGAGCCTTATGTGATCGCCACTACAGGAGACCATGGATTCGTAATGATCGACGGATTATATTATGATAACATGGGACCACTGTTTGGTGCTTCTACACATTTCGCTTATTCAGTGCGATCAAAGGTGAAGTTTTAAGGCAGTCTGTCTGCTTTAAAAATATAATATTTATAAAAGGAGAATCAAGAAATGAGAAAATGGAAAAAATTACTTCTTCCAGCCATGTGTGCATTTATGCTCCAGATACCGGTAATTGTAAATGCCGAGGCTGTAGACAGCAGTAATAATGTGACATCTGCTGTTGAAACTCCGGTTGCTACTCCTACACCAGCACTTCTGGATGGTATCGTTAAGAAAGGCTCCAGGACTTATTTTTATAAGAATGGTGTGATGCAGAAGAATTGCTGGAGTCCAGACAAAAAGCAGTATTTTGGTAAGAATGGCGTTGCTTACGCTGCCCCGAAGGTATCTGGCTGTAAGAAGAATATTGTAGTAAAAAAGATTGGAAAGAAATACTACGGATTTGACAGAAATGGCTTTAAAGTGAAAAAAGGCGTATATGCAGATGCTAAGGGTACTCCTTACTACTTTGACAAGAAGGGTGTCCGTGTCGCAAAGAAAAGTAACCAGCTGAAGGCGGCAAGCAAGTACATGGCAGATGGAGCAGTCCTTCGTAAGCTTCTTGGCAGACCTTCCAAGACCAAAACACTTTCCAGCTGTATGACAGGTATCAGTAAAGATCTTAAATTAACCTATGCTAACATTTTCGTACAGCTTGGAAAGAAGACAACTGGCGGAGAAATCGTATATGGTGTTCAGGCACGATAAAATATCAGGAGAGAATAAGTATGAGAAAGTTTACTAAAACAATGGCAGCAGTGCTGTCCCTTACTATGACACTTACAATGGTTACCCCTGTATTTGCAGAGGGCGAAACCAACATAACACCAGCACAGACAACTGAGGTAGTTACTCCTACTCCAACTCCGGCTCAGCCTCCGAAGAATGGACTGTTTGTAAATGAGGGTAAAACCTATTGCTATAAAAACGGCAAGCTGGTTAAGAATAAATATGGTTATAAAGTCAAAAAGAAGTATTACCGCATCGACAAAAAAGGTGTTGCTACTTTAGTATCCACAGCAGAGGGACTGGCTGGTGCACGCCTTGATAAGTGTGGGGGAGACCTTAAGAAAGCTTTCAAGTGGAGCTCCACCAAGATTAAATACTGGGGAAGCGTAGGAAAGCCGAAAAAAGGACAGAATCAGGTTGAATATTATGCAACCTACGGATTTAAAAATGGTAAAGGCGACTGCTATGTTATGGCTGCAACCTTCTGTATGATGGCGAAGGTAAAAGGCTATAAAAATGTAAAGATGGTAAAAGGAACTGTTCCGCAGGCAAATGGTAAGAATGGCGCTCATGGTTGGTGTGAAATTAAAATAGGCAAAACAGTTTATGCGTATGATCCAAACTTTGCATATACATATCGGAATAGTAATGTAAAACATCATAGTGGATATAAGTTTACTTATAAAATGTTGGGTAAAGGTTTTGGACTTTATAAATACAATCTTAAGAAAGTAAAACGAATTTCTTGTTAACTACAAGTTAAAATAATAGGATTAAGGAGATGTTTTGAATGAAGAAAAAACTATTAATGGCATTATTAGTGGGAGTATTGGCTGTACCATCCTCGGTAAGCTGTTTTGCAGCTGAGAGTACGGATGCAGCTGCTGCGGATTCTGATGAGGAAGAAGAAACAGAGGAAACGGAAGCAGAAGATAAAGATACTACTGCTAAGAAGAAAGAAAATTTAAAGACAGTTGGTGAGAAGAAGGATGGTTGTATAGCATTTAAACTGAGAAATGCTACCTCTAAGAAGATTATCGGACTTGCGATCAAGACTGCTGATGAGACAGAATTTACTGAAAATATGATGGAAGAGGATGATTCCTTTGAATTAAAAGAAAAAAAGAGAATTTATTTTTCTAAGGAAACTGAAGAGAATGCAGAAGAGAATACAGACGAAACCGCAGAGGATAAAGCTCCTACATACGATATGCGTATTACCTTTGAGGATGGAACATCAGCAGATGTTCACGGAATCGTTCTGGAAGATCTTCGAACACTTACGATACGTGAGAAGGACGGAATCGTGTATGGTACTTATAAGCTGAAAAGCACAAAAGAAAAGAAGACTACCTACGATACTGAGAAAGCAATTGCAGATCAAGCTGCAGCAGATGCAGCAGCGGCACAGGCAGCAGCTTCCCAGCCGGCTGAATCCTATGACAGCAATGATTATTCTTACGATTATAGTGGAGAAGATTATAGCGGCGGTGATGACTACAGTGGTGGTGAAGATGGTGGCGATGGATGTCTTGATAATGGTCTCTTAGGCTGATTTGGGGCAAAGCAGTGTCTGTCGTAATGGACAGATATCTAGAAGAATTAATACAGGACAGGGCTCTTGCACTGAGAAAAGCAGTGGGGAGCTCTTGTCCGATTTAGGAGAAAAATATGTCGTTAGTATCTAACCTGTTTTTACTTTTTGTGGCGGCAAGTATATTGATTTACTATATAGTGCCCCGTAAATCTCAGTGGATCGTTCTTCTTATTTTCAGTTATCTCTATTACATAGCAGGTGGTCCACGTTATGTTGTCTTCATTCTTTTTTCCACACTTGTCACTTGGCTGATGGCTCTTCTTATTGAAAAAGCAGAAGGAAAAGAAAACCATAAGGGTGCCAGGAAACTTCTGATTCTTGGTCTGATTCTTAACTTTGGTATGCTTGGAATCGTCAAGTACACCAACTTTGCAGTAGAAAATATCAATGCATTGCTGCATTTGAATCTGAGAGGGATACAGCTATTGCTTCCCCTTGGAATTTCCTTCTATACATTCCAGTCCTCAGGCTATCTTCTTGATGTATACTGGAAAAGATGCAAGGCAGAGAGACACCCGTTGAAATACGCATTGTTCGTATCCTTTTTCCCTCAGATTCTGCAGGGACCTATCGGCAGATATAGCCGCCTGGCAGATCAGCTTTATGCTGAACACAGGTTTGAGGGAAATAATATAATCAGAGGTTTTGAGCGGATTCTCTGGGGCTTTTTTAAGAAAATGATCCTTGCGGATTGGGCCGCTGTTTTTGCAGATGCTATTTTTGAAGATCCGGCAAAGTATAACGGGGTGGCACTTCTTGGAGTTTTGTTTTATACGATCCAGCTTTACGCAGATTTCTCTGGAGGAATGGATGTTGTGATCGGTATTGCCTCTATGTTTGGAATTGAACTGGATGAAAACTTCAAGCGCCCATTTTTTGCTGTATCTATCACGGATTTCTGGCATCGCTGGCATATCACTCTTGGAACCTGGATGAAGGATTATGTTTTTTACCCGGTGACCTTATCCGGCTGGATGGGTAAATTTGGAAAATGGGGCAAAAAGGTGTTTGGCAAGAAAATTGGCCGCACCCTTCCTATCTGCGTGGCCAATCTGATCGTATTCTTCGTTGTAGGCGTATGGCATGGCGCTGCGTGGAAATATATTGTATACGGTATGTATAATGGTATTATTATTGCCTTCAGCGGACTTATGGCAGAGAATTACCGTAAATGGAAAAAGAAGCTTCACATTTCCGGTAAGGAAACCTGGTATTATCTGTTCACTGTAATCCGTACTTTTGTATTGGTTGTGATCAGTATGTACTTTGATAGGGCAGACAGCGTTAGACAGGCATTTCATATGATGAAGCAGTCTATCACACAATTTGCTCCGGCCCAACTGCTTTTGATTCCGGCAGGTAAACAGGGGACTTCTTTTACTCCATATGCTCTTGTGATTATAGCTGTTGGCTGTATAATATTATTTGTGATAAGTCTCCTTCAAGAACGTGGCGTGAAGATTCGGGAATCTCTTGCCAGGCTTCCTCTTCCTGTTACAGTTGCCATTTATTTTTGCATGCTGATATCCATAGGTTTGTTCGGTTCCACAGCAGTAGCGAGAGGTTTTATTTATGCACAATTTTAAGAAAATTATAAAAACAATAGTAGTGGTTGCTGTGTGTGTGACGCTTCTTGCTGGATTGGATATGGCTCTTTATCCTTGTACCTTTATGAGAAATGACATTCATGCAGTGGTAAGTAACCAATATGATGAGATTATTCTTGGAACATCCCATGGAATGACAGATATCGATCCGGCTGTGATGGAGGAAATCACAGGCAGAAGCGGTCATAATGTATGTGTAGGGGGAGAATATGGAATTGATGCCTATTATATTGCCAGACTGATTGCAGAGAAACAGAAGCCTGCAAGAATCATTTATGAGGTAGATCCGGGATATTTTGTTTCTGAGAAAGAAGAGGGAAATAACTATCTATTATTTTATCATGAGTTTCCATTTTCAAAAGCTAAGGTTGAATACTTCTGGAATTCTATTGCAAAATGCAATTTCCGCACTGTTTTGTTTCCCTGGTATGAGTATTCTCTTGGATATGAGCTTAGCAAGGTGGAAGAAACCTTCACTCAGAAATGGAATAAGGATTACGATATTGCCCATCTGAAAAGTGATACCCAGGAGTACCACGAAAGCGGTCTTATCGAGAGGTATCCGGTGGATACTACCAAGCTGAAAATGAAGGATTTGAAGCTCTTTGAGGAGGAACAGGTAAACCCTCAGAATATGGAATATCTTGGACGGCTGATCGATTTTTGCAGGGAAAATGATATCCAGTTTGTCGCAGTAACTACGCCGATTCCTATTAATACCTTACAGGCATATAGCGATAACTATAATGCTGCATGGAAATACTTTGGACAGTATTTTGATGAGCATGAAGTAACATATCTGAACTTTAATACCCAGTATTTTAAAGCATTTTCCCATGATCTTTCAGACTATACGGATTTTGATGGTCATATGAATGGAAATGCTGCAAAGGAGTATTCTAAGGTTCTGGCTAATATTCTGAAAGGAGAGGGTGTATGATAACAAGTATTTTGGAATATCTTGAAAGTTCTGCTTCCAGATATCCGGACAAAACAGCATTTGCAGATCTTGACGCTACATGTACATTTGAGGAATTACGCCTCCGGGCAAGAAGAGTTGGGACTGCCCTTGCAGAACATTTTGCTCCGAGAAATCCGGTGCCGGTTTTTATGGAAAAAAGTGTGGATACCATAGGTATGTTTATGGGGGCTGTTTATGCTGGATGTTTCTATGTGCTTCTTGATACTAAGCAGCCGGCTGCAAGAATTTCGCAGATTCTGGATATTCTTGACAGTAATGTGATTGTTACTTCCAGTAAGTACCAGAAGGATCTGGAAAAGCTGGAATTTAAGGGAACAATTCTTCTTACTGAGGAACTGGAAAAAACACCAGAAGACTGTTTTGTTCTGAAGAGTATTCGAGATCAGGCATTAGATACAGATCCGCTTTACGGCATTTTTACATCGGGATCCACAGGAGTTCCAAAGGGTGTTGTTGTGGGGCATCGTTCTGTAATTGATTTTATTGACTGTTTTACAGAGCTGTTTCATATTACAGGCGAAGATGTAATGGGAAATCAGGCACCATGGGACTTTGATGTTTCTGTAAAGGATATTTATTCAGGCCTGAAAACCGGGGCCACTGTGCAGATCATTCCCAAACAGTATTTTTCTATTCCTAAGAATCTTCTTGATTTTCTGGTTGAGAGAGAGGTTACCACGATCGTATGGGCTGTGTCTGCTATGTGCATTATCAGTACCCTGAATGGTTTTACCTATAAGGTGCCAGACAAGATTAAAAAGGTTTTGTTCTCTGGAGAGGTTATGCCTATTAAGCATCTTAATATCTGGAGAAAATATCTTCCAGATACTATGTTTGTAAATATTTATGGTCCTACAGAGATTACCTGTAATTGTACATATTATATTGTTGACAGAGACTTTGAACCGGGAGATGTGCTTCCAATGGGGAAAGCCTTTCCTAACGAAAAAGTCTTCCTTCTGGATGAAGAAGATCATCTGGTTACAGAAAAGAGGATAAACGGTGAGATTTGTGTGGCAGGTAGTGCGCTTGCACTTGGCTATTATAGAAATCCTGAACAGACAAAGAAGGCATTTGTTCAGAACCCTTTGAATGACAGATATCTGGAGCCTATTTACCGTACAGGAGACCTTGCTTTCTACAATGAAAACGGGGAGCTTTGCTTCGCTACACGTAAGGACTTCCAGATTAAGCATATGGGACATAGAATTGAGCTTGGTGAGATTGAGACAGCAATGGATAAACTTCCTGAGATTCGAAGAAGTCTGTGTATTTACGATCAGGCAAAAAATAAAATCGTTGCTTTTTATGAGGGTGATATCGATCGTAAGCAGCTGTCACGTTCCCTTGTGAAATATGTACCAAACTTTATGGTGCCGAATGTATTTGTCCAAGTGGATACCATGCCTCTTACAAAGAATGGCAAGATTGACAGGAAAGAGCTGACAGCCAGATATCAGGAGGGAAGATAAATGGCGGATTATAATTTTTTGCAGAAATTTATAGAAGATAAGAATCCTACGCCTTCCTATGTATTTGATCTGGATGCTTTGGCTGTACATGTAAATAAGATTAAGGAGTTGCTTGCAGGTAAAGCGAGAGTCTGCTATGCCATGAAGGCCAATCCTTTTCTTACAAGACCAATGATGAAGCATGTAGATCTTTTCGAAGTATGCTCTCCTGGAGAATTTCGCATTTGTGAGCGTGTCTCTGTTCCAATGGAAAAGATCGTGCTTTCAGGTGTATATAAAAATCCTTCTGATATTCGATATGTACTTGAAACATACGGTGGAAAGGGAGTATATACAGTAGAATCTCTGGAGCATCTGAAGAATTTGCAGAGGATAGCGGGAGAACTGGGGCTGACGATTGATGTGTTGATCCGTGTGACCAGTGGCAATCAGTTTGGCGTGGATGAAGAAGATATTCGCAAGATTATTTCCAGGCGCCAGGAGTATACTGCACTTCACATTTTGGGACTTCAGTTCTATTCAGGTACTCAGAAGAAAAATCTTTCTCAGATGGAAAGGGAGCTTCAGAGTCTGGATGCCTTTCTGGGAGACCTTAAGAAGGATTATGGGTATCAGGCAGAGGAGCTTGAGTACGGACCAGGATTGTTTGCACCTTATTTTGTGAAGGATAAGGAGGAGTCTGTTGAGGAGCTTCTGGGTGGATTTGGAAGGCTTCTGGATAATCTTACCTTTGGGGGAAATGTAATACTGGAGATGGGACGATATCTTACCTATCTGTGTGGTTATTATATTACTTCTATCGTGGATATGAAGGTGAATCATGGTCTGAATTATGCTATTGTGGATGGCGGTATTAATCATCTGAATTATTATGGCCAGGCGATGGCTATGAAGCGGCCTCATTGTACACAGACCGATAATACGGGAAATATACGCATGGAGGGTGATGAGGAACAGTGGAATTTATGCGGTTCTCTTTGTACTGTAAGTGATGTGATCGTAAAGCTTTTTCCATTGAAAAAACCACAGATTAGTGATATGCTCATATTTGAACGTGTAGGTGCATATTCTGTGACAGAGGGGATTTATTTATTCCTGAGCAGACCGATGCCAAGAATTTATTTCTGGCATAAGGGAAATCTTACTTTGGTTCGGGAGGCATTACACACAGATGAATTTAATTCGGAAAGAGAGGAAATGAAAAATGGACAAATTAATTGAAATTCTTGAGGAAATCCAGCCAGATGCGGATTATGAAACCTGTGAGACACTGATCGATGATGGGATTCTTGATTCCTTCGCAATTTTATCTATTGTCAGTGAGCTTCAGGACGAGTTTGATATCACTATTACACCGGCTGATATCGTACCGGAGAACTTTAACTCAGCAGCAGCCCTTTGGGAGATGGTTTGCCGTCTGAAGGGCTGATTACAAGAGACTGATTTATTGGGAGAGAAAGAGTATGCGAAAGATAAGCAAATTTCTGGCAGTTATAGCAATCAGTATTATGGCTGTATGCGTACCTGCCCAGGCTTCTGAAATTACCCCAGAGGTGACTGCAGCTCCAACTGTGACTGCAGTTCCAGTTCAGCCTACGGCAGCACCGACTAGAAAGAAAGGTCTTGTAAAAGAAGGAAAGAAATATGTTTATTACGACAAAAAGGGTAATAAACTGAAAAATAAATGGAAAACCATTCACAAAAACCGTTACTATTTTGACGCGAACGGAAAGGCGGTTACAGGTGGGAAAAGAATTGGTAAATACATATATGTATTTAATCTGGAAGGCAAACTGATTCGTCCCACTAAGGCCAAAATTGTAAAAGTAGGAAAGACATCCTATTATGTAGACACAAAGGGTCATGCATATGTTGGATTCTTTAAACTTGGAAACCGTCTTTACCGGGGCGATGTAAAAGGTCGTCTTACCAAGAATAAAACAGTTTCCAATGTTACCTTTAACAGCAAGGGATATGCAGATAACGATGTAAATGCAAAACTAAAAATAGAGCTTATGAATGTTATTTCCAGGATCACCAATCCGGGGATGAGTAAATCCCAGAAGCTGTATGCCTGCTGGTGTTATCTTACCAGCAGCAGTAATTTCTACTATTCCGGCTACTGGCCAGACTTTAATAAAAAAGGCTGGCAGCGAGAGGTAGCATACAATATGCTGGTTTCAGGTGGCGGTGACTGTTATGGCTTTGCCTGCACCTTTGCTGCAATGGCAAGAGAGATTGGCTATAATCCTTATGTAGTTCTTGGACGTGTATCCGGTACCAGAGATGGTGCAGCAGATGGCCTTACCAGTCATGGCTGGGTCATTATTGACGGATGCTACTATGATCCGGAGGCACAGTTTGCAGGATGGTACAGAGGTGTATACGGAAGCGGCAGCTACGACATCAATCATCAGATTAAGAGCATTGTGAGATTTGCGTCATAATTGACGGATACGTCACATCGGCGAAATGTGAAGCATTTTGAAGAGGGCTTTGAATAATTAAATATCTGACATCATGTAGAGCGGAAGAGAAGATATGCATTATTTCTTTTCCGCTCTTTGCGTATACAAAAATTCATTAGGCTGCAACTTGATGAGAGCGTTCAGACAAATTTGTTAATAAATTGGGGTGTGCAGACGCGAAAATTACTTTCTGCATTAATTGTTTTGCATTGAAGTTACAGGGGAAAAGAAAAATGGGAAAGAGAATGGTAATACATAAATGGAAAGTCTGGGTTGTGCGAATTGCTTTTTCATGTGGACTTCTTATTATCTCACCAACATTACAGACAGAGGCTGCCACAAAGAACAGCTGGACAGTAAAAGTAAATAACGAGTACAAGGCTAAACTTGTAAAAAAGAAAGATCAATGGTATCTTCAGTCTACATCCATTCAGATGAAGAATAAGAAAGGGACGGAAAGAATCGCATATCTTTCAATTCCATCCAATGTGGGACTTGCCAGTGGTTATTATTATTTTTGGACAGATGGACGAATAGACAAAAGGAAAAAATTTCATGCTCTTGATACGAAAATTGGGACTACACGCTTTAAAGGCTCCTATTATTTTGGGGAAACAGCCGGACGGCTGAAACAGACGGCTGGTTGGATTGTGTTTAAGGGAAAGAAGCTCGCCCTGAACAAAAATGGAAAATTGTATACAAACCGCTGGTACAAAGGTTATTATCTGACGGAGCATGGCACAATTGCCACAAACCGCAAGATTTCCGGCACCTTGTATGTAGATGCAGAAGGGAAAAAATGCGCGAAGGAAGAGGTAAAGTTAAGCAAACTGAGAATAAAAATAAATGAAAAACTGAAAGGATACAGGGGGAACTGGTCTGTTTATGTGAAAGATTTAAAAACAGGAGATGTCCTTTCCATAAATGAGACCAGCATGTATCCGGCAAGTGTGATCAAGCTTTTTGTGATGGAGGCTGTTTATGCCGGTGCTGCAGAGAAAAAAATCAGTCTTAACAGCTATGTGAACGGTCTTTTGGACAGCATGATAACAATCAGTGACAATGAGAGCTACAATGAGTTGGTTCGGACTGTAGGACAGGGCAGTTTCGCGTAAGTATTCGAACCAGATGCTAAATCTTCTGCTGGCGCAGGAAAGGCGGTATAAAATTCCTGCAGGTCTCCCCTCAGGCGTTAAGTCTGGAAATAAGACCGGGGAGACAGACAGCTATCAGCATGATGCGGCGATTGTATATGGAAAAAAGACAGATTATGTGATTGTTGTGTTTGCACAAGTTGGCGAATATACAGGAATTAATGGGATAAAGGAAATATCCGGTATGGTATATGAGCGCCTGAATTAAATTAGTATGTATAAAATCCTGCTATTTCGCAAGAAACGAGGTAAAGTCCATATGTTTATCCAACCAGTTCCCTGCGATTCCGACGCCTTTTCCCATGGTAAAGGCGGCTACAACGGTACCAATTCCAAGTCCTTTGATATGCCCGAGACCAAATCCGGTGAGGGCAGCAGTGATAATCAGGCAGATTACATCGAAGCTGATCTTGATTTTTGGATATGCCACAGAAGTGATCTGGGACAGTTCCCTTGGGAAAAGGTCAGTAGGGACAATAGGCATTTTGCAGCGGTTGGAAATAGCGATTCCAATACAGATCAAAATGTAGCTTGCAATAAAATAAAAAATTCTCCAGCCAATTGCTGTAGGAAGAACATTTATCCATAATTCATGTACATCAAGCAGCTCCCCGAAAACGAATCCTACTACGAAGCTGAATAGATACTGGACTACGAATTTTTTCCGCAGGATCATCAGCGCCAGTACCAGAAGTCCCTGAAATATGTAGGTCCATGTTCCAAGGCTTATCTTCGGAAAGACGCAGGAAAAAGCGTAGGGAACACTGGAAATAGCGGAAATTCCTGTCCCGGAATAGAGCATAAGGACAACGCCGAAGCTGTTGATGGCAACCGCAAGAAGAAGTGCAAGCTCTCCCCGGTAGATTGGGAGAGATTTTTGTGTAGTTTGTGTATTCAAGTGAAAAGCCTCCTGTCATGTTGATTCTTGCATATTATACTACGGATGTGAAAAAATGCAATAAAAAACAGATTTGTTGTTATAATAACTGAATATCACGAAAATTTATAGTATAGTTACGAAAAACAGTTATAGCAGGAGGCTTTTTATCATGGATAAGATGAAAAATATAAGTAAAGCAGAAGTGCTGGTATTAAAAGACCAGGTAGCTTACCAGGAGGGACAGGTTGTGAGCCGCACACTTGCACAGAATGCGGCAGTGAGTGTTACCCTTTTCTCATTTGATAAAGGGGAGGAGATCAGTACACATGAGTCTGGCGGAGATGCATTTGTTACCTGTCTGGATGGTGTGGGGGAAATCACTATTGATGGTGTGAAGTACGAATTATATGAAGGTGAGTCTATTGTAATGCCTGCGAAGCATCCTCACGCAGTTATGGGAAAAGAGAAATTTAAAATGCTTCTTGTGGTAATTTTCTAGAGTATTTTTCAAATACGCTTTAGAACAGACAACTACTGAAAAATATTATCATGTAATCTTCTTGCAATCCCATGATGGTTAGTGTATACTAATCAACATAGTTAGGAATAGCTAACCTAACGGTGTAAATCATTTGGACTCCTTTATTATGGCAGAAAGACCGCTGGCATAATAAAAGGAGTTCCTTTGAAAATGAAAGGAGTATACATACCATGGATTACTTAGAAATTGAGAAAGTCATTGGAAGAGAAATTATGGATTCCAGAGGAAATCCTACAGTAGAAGCAGAGGTTTATCTGGTAGATGGAACCATCGGCAGAGGAGCTGCTCCCAGCGGCGCTTCTACAGGCGAATTTGAGGCTCTGGAGCTTAGAGATAATGATAAGAACAGATACCTTGGAAAAGGTGTTACAAAGGCTGTAGAGAACATTAATACATCCATCAACGACACAATCTCAGGAATGGATGCATCCGATATTTATGCAATTGACAAGGCGATGATCAAAGCTGACGGAACCAAGGACAAATCAAACTTTGGTGCAAATGCAATCCTGGCGGTTTCCATCGCATGCTGCCGTGCAGCTGCAACAGCCCTTGATATCCCGCTTTATCGTTTCCTCGGTGGTATTTCCGGAAACCGTATGCCAGTACCGATGATGAACATTGTAAACGGCGGCTGCCATGCACTTTCCTCAGGACTTGATGTGCAGGAGTTCATGATCATGCCAGTTGGAGCACCAAGCTTCAAAGAGTGCTTAAGATGGTGTGCAGAAGTTTTCCATGCTCTTGCAGCTATTCTGAAATCAAGAGGACTTGCAACCTCTGTTGGTGATGAGGGTGGTTTTGCACCAGCTCTGAAATCTGACGAAGAAGCAATTGAGACAATTCTTGAGGCTGTTAAGAATGCAGGCTATGAGCCAGGAAAAGATTTTATGATCGCTATGGACGCAGCTTCTTCTGAGTGGAAGACTGGTAAACTTGGCGAGTACAAGCTTCCAAAGGCCGGTACTGTTTACACATCTGACGAGCTGATCGACCACTGGAAAAAACTGGTTGACAAGTATCCGATCATCTCCATCGAGGATGCGCTTGATGAGGAAGACTGGGAAGGATGGAAGAAGCTTACCAAAGAACTGGGAGATAAAGTGCAGCTGGTAGGTGATGACCTGTTTGTAACAAATACAGAGAGACTTTCCAAAGGTATTTCTCTTGGATGCGGCAATTCCATCCTAATCAAGCTGAACCAGATCGGATCTGTATCAGAGACTCTTGAGGCAATCAAGATGGCTCATAAGGCTGGTTATACAGCAATTTCTTCCCATCGTTCAGGCGAGACAGAGGATACTACGATTGCTGACCTTGCAGTAGCATTAAATACCTGCCAGATCAAGACCGGTGCTCCGTCCAGAACAGAGCGTGTTGCAAAATACAATCAGCTGCTCCGTATCGAGGAAGAGCTTGGAGATGCAGCAGTATATCCGGGAATGAGCGCATTCAATGTAAAACGCTAATGTTCCGCGAAGTGGTTACTGACTGCAAAGTGAACAGTAACAGATTTACGAGATGATTTCACAGATGTAATCTACCTTATACACCCTTAAGTAGTGTTATAGAAAAATCCCCCTGCCAGAAAAGCGTGGTTCCATGGCAGGGGGATTTTTAGGATTATTTATTGCGGTTTACAGGTGATGTTCCGTGAATAATGTTACTGCAAACCGTACAATTATTTCATTCTGTTTTTACAGAAATACATATTTCAGAACAAAGATAACAGCCAGTGCATACATAAGCGGACTGATTTTTTTGTCTTTAGCCTTTCCGGTACAGACGTTGATGATAACGTAAGAGATAACACCAAGTGCAATACCTTCGGAAATGCTGTACAGGAACGGCATTGCAATGATTGCGATAAATGCCGGAATCGCTTCTGTAAGGTCGTCAAAGTCGATCTTGGTTACAGAGGTCAGCATAAGGAATCCAACCACGATCAGAGCCGGAGCTGTGGCGAAGGAAGGGATCGCCAGGAAGATCGGGGAAAGGAACAGGGAAAGTGCGAACAAAACAGCGGAAACAAGAGAAGTAAGACCTGTACGTCCGCCCTCTGCAACACCGGAAGCGCTCTCAACAAATGTGGTAACAGTAGAAGTACCGCACATAGCACCTACAGTAGTACCAACAGCATCGGAAAGAAGAGCACCTTTGATTTTTGGAAGCTTACCGTCATTGTCCAGCATGTCTGCCTTGGAAGCAACACCTATCAGAGTTCCCAGAGTATCAAACATATCTACAAATAAGAATGCAAACATGATAACGATAAAGTCAAGTGAGAAAACTCCTGCGAAATCCATTTTCATAAAGGTAGGAGCCATACTCGGTACGGAAATTCCATTGGAAAAATCCGGGAGAAGACTGTAGAAACCTGCATCCGGATTTGGAACATAAAGTCCCACAAACTGACAGAGGATTCCAAGCGCCCATGTAATAAGGATGCCCCACAGGATACCGCCTTTTACATTCTTTACAAGAAGAATGCCGGTAACCAGTACGCCAATCAGGGCAAGAAGAACAGTGATTCCAAGATAATTGAAAGAACCATCTGACATGGAGCCCTTAAAGGAGAACATGCTTACCAGTGTGGAATCATTGTTTACAACGATCTTTGCATTCTGCAGACCAATAAATGCGATGAAAAGGCCAATTCCAACAGAAACTGCGTGTTTCAGTGTCATAGGAATGGAGTTAAAGATTGCTTCACGTACATTGGTAAGGGAAAGCAGGATAAAGATGATACCTTCCACAAATACAGCAACCAGAGCCTGCTGCCAGGAATAACCCATTCCAAGAACTACGGTATATGCAAAGTATGCATTCAGTCCCATACCGGGTGCCAGAACAAACGGGTAATTGGATAACAGTGCCATCAGGCAGGTTGCAATGAAGGATGAAAGTGCAGTAGCAGTAAAGACTGCACCGCGGTCCATTCCGGCAGCGGAAAGGATGTTGGGATTGACAGCGAGGATGTAAGCCATGGTCATGAATGTGGTAATACCGGCCATGATTTCGGTCTTCACGTCAGTGTGGTTTTCCTTCAGGTGAAAAAGTTTTTCAAGGTTCATAAATGTACCCCCTTCTTTTTACGGCAGCTTGTGTGCCGTTTTTTATATTTTACAGGAATGTTATGGATGTTGCTTTGCCACGCCCGCAACGCGGATTCCTGCAAATTTCAGGTAGTAAACATTTGACAGAGGATGGAGTTTCGAAAAAAATCTCTGCAAAATGAACACGCTCTAGGGCTTGTCACATCTTTGTGTGTTTGTTTATATATTTGGCTTTGTATTTAGAATATACAATTGTCTGATCTTTATACAGTCCATAATATCCGGAAGCCGCATAGCTGATAGAAACGGCGATCAGATAGAAGGACACTCCCTTAAAGCCAAACATTTCAAAGGCAATCAGAATAGAAGTAATCGGGCAGTTCGTCACACCACAGAAAACAGCCGCCATTCCGCAGGCTGCGCAAAGGGAGGGAGAAAGCCCTATCAGCTGTCCTGCCATGCATCCGAAAGTGGCGCCTACGCAGAAAGACGGAACGATTTCGCCTCCGCGAAAACCAGCCTTCATAGTCAGTGCGGTAAGGAGCATTTTCCAGAAGAAAGCCATATAATCGGTGTCTCCGGTCTCCACTGCTTTCTCAATAAGCTCAGCACCGGCTCCCATGTAATCCGTAGTTCCAAGAATCAGTGTAATAAAAATAACCAGAACGGCACCGGCCACTACCCGTGCATATTTATTAGAAAAAAACCGGCCGTAGAATCTGGCTGTCTCATTTAAAATAATACAGAAGACAATACTGATCACTGCACATCCAAGGGCTACCACGCCCATTTTCAGCCCTGTTTCCAGGGAAAGTGCAGGAATATTTACTACGTGAAAAGCTTCTGGCGTAACGCCCATACCAGCCGCAAAACGGGATGCGATCAAAGATGCGATCATACAAGGCATAAGAGCTGTATAATACATAACCCCTACACTGACCACTTCCAAGGAAAAAACAGCTGCAGCCATTGGTGTGCCAAATAGTGCAGAGAAAGCAGCACTCATACCACACATAACGATCACATGACGGTCTTCCTCATCAAGATGGATCCATCTGCCAAGAAGATTGGCAATGCTGCCACCAAGCTGAATAGCTGCACCCTCACGTCCTGCTGAACCACCGGCAAGATGTGTCAATGCAGTCGAAATAAAAATCAGCGGACCAGATCTCCAGGGCACATCATCCTGGGAACGGACTGTAGAAAGGACTTGATTCGTGCCGCCATCGTCTTTTCCGAATTTCTCATAAAGAAATACGATGCAAAGTCCGAACAGGGGCAGGAGAAAAAAGGTCCACAGATGTGCCTTGCGGTAACCGGTTACTGCCTTCAGCACAAAAGAAAACAAAGTACTGAAAGCTCCCGCTATACATCCTACCACCACTGCCAGAAGCAGCCACTTAAGCAGGTTCCCCATGTCACGTCTGATAGCTCCGGAGTAATAGTGAAATTTGTCCTCCGGAGTCTGCCTGTTGTCTTTTTCCATATTATTTTCGTCCTCTCATGTATAGTTGTGACTTACTACATTTTGTCACTTGAAATAATTGTTTGATATTACTGGAAAATTCCTTTTATAAATACGAATTTATGCGTATTTTCATTATACTATATACGCTCAGAAAAAGCGACAAAAATTTTTGAGAATTTCAAAAATTGTCTATAATTTTAAAGCAGATTGGAAAATGGAAACATAATTTATTATAAGTTTCTTTTTATCGGGGAAAATAATGGAAAAATCCTTTTATACCGGAAAAGGAATCGGTGTGTGTATTCTGGATACCGGGATTTATGAGCATATAGATTTTACTGGCAGGATCTGGGCTTTTTATGATTTCCTGGCTTTTAAAAGGCGGCCTTATGACGATAATGGACATGGCACCCATGTAGCCGGGCTGGTGGCAGGAGATGGCACTGCTTCCATGGGAAAATACAGAGGCGCAGCACCTGGCTGCGGAATCATTGCCCTGAAAGTGCTTGACCGTTATGGAAATGGAAGTCAGGATGACGTGCTTCGGGCTCTTCGGTGGATTCGGGAATACAGGCAGCAGTACAGGATCCGGGTGGTAAATATTTCTGTGGGAACTACCTGTAACTCAAAAAGAAACCATGCCAGGCTTCTGGAAAGTGTGGAGCAGCTGTGGGATGAAGGAGTGGTAGTGGTCACAGCTGCCGGAAACCAGGGACCAAGGCCGGGCAGTATCACAGCTCCGGGAAGCAGCAAAAAAGTGATCACAGTGGGCTCCAGCGATTTGTTGGAAGGGCGCAGTGCTATTTCAGGGAGAGGACCAACGGCGGAATGCGTGTGCAAGCCGGATATTGTGGCGCCTGGAAATAAGATCATGTCCTGCGTGCCTGGAAAACCTTATTCTTATGGTGTGAAAAGCGGCACCTCTATGTCTACGCCTCTGGTGACAGGTGCTATTGCTTGTGCTTTGGAAAAAAATCCTGCACTTACCAATACGGATATCAAAACTATGCTGATGAATAGCGCAGAGGATATGGGACTGCCTCAAAACCTGCAAGGGTGGGGGAAATTTAACCGCAGAAAGTTTCTGAAAATGTAAAAGCAGCCAATTGTGTGAAAAGGATTTCTGCTTAAGTGATTTGAAGAAATGTACGAAAAAGAATACACAAACTTTGATAAAGAATTATCACTTTACAGTATAAAAGCACTTGACGAAGTCGCTTTAAGTGAGTAAAATGGACAGCAAGAGTTCCAAGAGATGAGGAGGAAATATCTATGGAAAACAGACGTGTTTCTATGAATCGCCACACAAACCTGCTTCAGTTAGAGGAGCATATGTATCCGCTTGTGGATGTTGCAACTCCCAATGTATTCCGAAATCTTTTTCCATATTCTGAAGTACCGAAGATTGCATTCAACGACCGAGTCGTTCCACATCATATGCCAGATGACATCTGGATCACCGACACGACATTCCGTGATGGCCAGCAGTCCAGAGCACCATACAGCACTGAGCAGATCGTAAGGATTTATGATTACCTTCATAAGCTGGGCGGACCGGAAGGAAGGATTCGTGCTTCTGAATTTTTCCTTTACAGTAAGAAAGACCGTGATGCTGTTGAGAAATGTATGGAGAGAGGCTATGAGTTCCCTGAGGTTACCAGCTGGATCCGTGCAAATAAGAAGGACTTCCAGCTTGTCCGCGATATGGGTATGAGAGAGACCGGTATCCTGGTAAGCTGTTCCGATTATCATATTTTTTATAAGATGAAAATGACACGTAAACAGGCGATGGAGCATTATTTAAGCATTGTAAAAGAATGTCTGGAAATCGGTGTTTCTGTCCGTTGCCATCTTGAAGACATTACACGAGCTGATATTTATGGCTATGTTATCCCATTCTGCCTTGAGCTGATGAAGCTTCGCCAGCAGTACGGCATTCCGGTTAAGGTTCGCTGCTGTGATACCATGGGCTACGGTGTTAACTATCCTGGTGCCGTGATCCCTCGTTCTGTACCTGGTATTATTTATGGTATTATGGTTCATGCAGGCGTTCCTTCTGAACTGATCGAGTGGCATGGACATAACGACTTCTATAAGGCAGTCAGCAACTCCACAACAGCATGGCTGTATGGTGCGTGTGGTGTTAATACTTCTTTGTTTGGTATCGGAGAGCGTACCGGAAATACACCTCTTGAGGCAATGGTATTTGAATATGCACAGCTTCGCGGAAACCTTGGTGGTATGGATACAACGGTTATCACAGAGCTTGCTGAGTACTATGAGAAAGAGATTGGCTACCACATACCGGAAAGAACTCCCTTCGTTGGAAAGAACTTCAATGTAACAAGAGCTGGTATCCACGCCGACGGACTTCTGAAAAATGAGGAAATCTATAATGTATTTGATACCGAGAAATTCCTGAACCGCCCGGTTGAGGTTGCCGTTTCCAATACTTCCGGAGCTGCCGGAATCGCACACTGGATCGACAGCCATTATCGCCTGAAGGGCGACCAGAAGGTTGATAAGAACAGCGAGCTTGTGAAGATGATCAAGTCCTGGGTTGACCAGCAGTATGAGGATGGCCGTGTTACTGTGCTTTGTGATACAGAACTTGAAGCAATTGTAGCAGAGACTTGCCAGAGACTTGGAATTACGTTAAAATAGGGTTGCTGCGGACATAGTTCACAGTTACCACAAAACATATACTAGGAGGTAATAATGGGTAAAATTCAAATGCAGATCCCTCTTGTTGAGATGGATGGGGACGAGATGACCAGAATTCTGTGGCAGTTGATCAAGGATGAGCTTCTTCTTCCTTTTATTGATCTGAAGACAGAATACTATGATCTTGGACTGGAATACAGAAATGAGACTGATGACCAGGTAACCATAGATGCAGCGGAAGCCACCAAGAAATACGGAGTTGCTGTTAAATGTGCCACCATTACCCCGAATAAAGCCAGAATGTCTGAGTACAATCTGAAGAAAATGTACAAAAGCCCTAACGGAACTATTCGTGCAATCCTGGATGGAACTGTTTTTCGTGCTCCCATTGTGGTAAAGGGAATCGAGCCATGTGTGAAGAACTGGAAGAAACCTATCACCATTGCCCGTCATGCTTACGGCGATGTATATAAGAATGCCGAGATGTACATTGACAAACCAGGAGATGCTATGCTGGTATTCAAAGGAGAAGACGGCGAGGAGAGAACGGAGCTGATCCATCACTTTGATACTCCAGGCGTGATCCAGGGTGTTCATAACCTGGACAAATCCATTACCAGCTTTGCAAGATGCTGCTTTAATTATGCCTTAGATACGAAACAGGATCTGTGGTTTGGCGGCAAGGATACCATTTCCAAAACATACGATGGCAAATTTAAAGAAATATTCCATAATATTTATGAAGCTGAGTTTAAGGATAAATTTGAGGCAGCAGACATTACGTTCTTCTATAGTCTGATTGATGATGTAGTAGCCCGCGTAATGAAGGCAGAAGGCGGATTTATCTGGGGCTGTAAGAACTATGACGGAGATGTTATGAGTGACATGATTTCCTCTGCATTTGGTTCTCTGGCAATGATGACTTCTGTACTGGTTTCTCCAGATGGATATTATGAGTATGAGGCAGCTCACGGAACTGTACAGAGACATTACTATCGTCATCTGAAAGGAGAGGAGACCTCCACCAACTCTGTAGCAACAATCTTCGCCTGGACCGGTGCTCTGCGAAAAAGGGGTGAGCTGGATCAGAATCAGGAGCTTATAGAGTTCGCAGATAAGCTGGAGAAAGCAACCCTTTCCACCATCGAAGGCGGACAGATGACCAAAGACCTGGCACTGATTACTTCCTTAAAGAATGTAAAAGTCCTTAACAGCCGCGAGTTTATTCTTGCAATCAGAGAGAAGCTTGAGGCCATGTAATAAAACAGACAGCTTTAATAAGTTGTTTAAAGTAAAAATGTTAATATTGTTATAAAAAAACAGGAACGGTTTCGGATATTTATATTCGAAATTCGTTCCTGTTTTTGAAATAAATATGAAATGTAAGGCTCAAAAGAACAGGTTACTGGTAATTTATGCCAGCTCCTCCCATTTCTCATAAAGCCCTTCCAGTTCTTCTGCTATAGCAGCTTTTTCCCGGCTGAGCTTCGTGCATTCTGCCACATTCGTACAGATATCTGGCAGAACCATGGTTTCATCAATTTCTTTATCCCTTGCTTCCAGTTCTTCAATCCGTGCTTCCACTTTCTTCAGCTCATTTTCCCGTTTTCTCTTCAGAGCCTGTTCCTCTTTCTGCTGCTGCCAGGTGAGTTTGGTTTCAGAGACGTTTTCCTTAACTTCCTGAGCTGCGGTCTCCTGAACAGGAGCATAAATCCGGGTCATCTCCTCCTTCTTTTCCAGGTAGTAATCATAATCACCGATATAATTGACAATGGCCTGGTTGGTCAGATCCATAATGCGGGTAGCAGTCTGGTTAATAAAATAACGGTCATGGGAAACGTAGAGGACAGTTCCTGTGTAGCTGTTCAGTGCTTCCTCCAGAATCTCCTTGGATGCAATATCCAGATGGTTGGTAGGCTCATCCAGTATCAGGAAGTTGGCTTCTGAGAGCATCAGCTTCGCCAGGGAAACACGGCCACGTTCACCACCAGAGAGAGAGGAGATCAGCTTAAACACATCATCTCCTGTAAAAAGAAAAGCAGCCAGCATATTGCGGATTTCAGTCTCAGTGAGAGTCGGATATGTGTCTGATATCTCCTGGAAAATAGTTTTCTCCATATGCAGAACATGGTGTTCCTGATCATAGTATCCGATCTGAACCTTGGAACCCAAGGCAAAGCGTCCTGCATCAGCATCCACAATTCCATTGAGAATCTTCAAAATTGTGGTCTTACCAGTACCATTGTTGCCAATCAGGGCAACACGCTCCCCACGTTTGATTTCAAAATTAATATCTGTAAACAAAGTCTGTCCTGGGAAAGCCTTGGAAAGTCCTTCTACAGTAAGTACATCATTTCCACTGATAAAACGTGGTTCCAAGGAAATACGCATCTGGTTATCAATTTCAATTGGTTTCTCAATGCGCTGGATCTTGTCCAGCATTTTTACACGGCTCTCAGCACGCTTAATGGATTTCTCACGGTTAAAGGAGCGGAGCTTGGTGATAACAGCCTCCTGATGTTTGATCTCTCTTTGCTGGTTCAGGTAAGCCTTGTACTGGGCGTCACGCAGCTGCGCTTTTTTCAGGGCATAAGCGGAATAGTTGCCTTCGTACATTCTCATCTGGGCAGCCTCGATCTCCACGATCTTGGTAACTACCTTGTCCAGAAAATAACGGTCATGGGAAACGATAAATACAGCACCCGGGTAGTTGAGAAGATAGGTCTCAAGCCATGCAATGCTCTCCATATCCAGATGGTTGGTAGGCTCGTCCAGAAGGAGAATATCCGGTTTGGAAATCAGAAGCTTGCCAAGTGCAACCCGGGTTTTCTGACCTCCGGAAAGGTTCTCAATCTGTTTGCCGTAGTCTTCTTCTTCAAATCCAAGACCTTTTAAAACACCTACGATTTCACTTTTATAAGCGTAGCCGTTTTCCAGCTCAAACTGGTGAGTCAGGCGGGTGTAGCTGTTCATCAGGCTCTCAAGTTTGTCTCCTGCTACGTATTTCATTTCCTGCTCCAGAGAACGGATCTTGTCCTCCATATCCAAAATGTACTGCTTGGTGGTCATCAGTTCTTCGTAAATGGTGTGATGACCGTGGATATCCTGGTACTGGGCCAGATAACCGATCTTCTTATCCTTGGCAATGACCACCTGACCGGAATCCGCGGAAATCTCCTCCATGATAATACGAAGAAGAGTTGTTTTCCCCGCACCGTTATTGCCGATGAGAGCGGCCTTTTCCCGTTCTTCTATGTGAAAAGAAGCATCCTGCAGGATCACCTTTTCCCCAAAAGATTTGCAGATGCTCTGACATGATAAAATCATAAGTTCCTCCTTAAAAAGGCGGTTCTGTATACACAGAAACAGCATTATTAGAATGTTCAATAGTATATTATACTTGAAAAATTTATTTTTTGAAAGAATAATTGTCAAATCACAAAAAAATTTGCAAAAATTTGTAATTCTGCACAACTTTAATTGACAAGAAAATAACATTTCGGTATAATTGACATAGTGTTACGCGGGCTGCCGTTTACAGGTAATGTTCCGCGATGCGTTTTTAGCGGAAAAATACAGGCAGCGGAAACAAGGAGGGGAACATTTTGGATGCAAAAGAGATCTCAAAGGCGGTAATTAAGAGATTGCCAAGATATTATCGCTATCTGGGGGAGCTGATGGAAGAGAAGGTGGAACGTATATCTTCCAACGACCTGAGTAAAAAAATGCATGTGACTGCTTCACAGATCCGACAGGACTTAAATAATTTTGGCGGTTTTGGACAGCAGGGATATGGATATAATGTAGAATATCTTTATACAGAAATTGGTAAAATACTGGGATTGGACACCATTCATCCCATGATCATCCTGGGCGCAGGTAATCTGGGACAGGCACTTGCCAATTATGGAGACTTCGAAAAACGTGGCTTCCGTCTGGTTGGAATTTTTGATATAAACCCGGTTCTGGAGGGAATTTCCGTTCGCGGGATTGAGATTCGGATGATCAACAGTCTCCCGGAATTTATCAGGGAGAATCAGGTGGAGATTGCTATTTTAACCCTGCCGAAGAATAAGGCCAAGGAGATGGCGAAGGTTCTTATTGACAATGGAATCAAGGCAATCTGGAATTTTGCACATACAGATCTTGACGCCCCGGAGGATGTGATCGTGGAGAATGTTCATCTGTCCGAGAGCCTGATGGCTCTGTCTTACAACTTAAGCCAGTATCGTAACGAACATAAAGAAAACAAAGAATAAAAGTCAAAGAGGACTGCTGCTTGTCTCGCTGAAGGATTTACAGGAGACCGGGCGGCAGTTTTGCATTAGGAGTGGTCTTATGAAAAAAGTTGTAACCTGCAGTCAGATGAAGCTGCTTGACCATGGCACCATTCATAATATGCATGTTCCCTCTCTGGTTCTCATGGAGAGGGCAGCACTTGCCACAGCAGAAGAGATCCGGAAATATCTGGAAAAGAAAAACGGTTCTGGAAATTTGAAAAAAGAACGGATTCTGACCGTCTGCGGATCTGGCAATAACGGAGGTGACGGCATTGCCATTGCAAGACTTCTGCATCTGGCAGGGATCCGTTCTGAGATTTATCTTGCAGGAAATCCGGATAAAATGACAGAAGAAACCCGACACCAGTGGGACATTGCCATGAGCTACCAGGTACCGGTAATGAATAACCCTGTATGGGATGAATATACTGTTATAGTAGACGGAATTTTCGGCGTTGGACTCTCCAGGGAGATTACCGGGAATTACAAAGAGATAATTGACCATATGAATGAAGCTCCTGCATATAAAGCAGCGGTGGATATTCCGTCTGGCATTCATGGAGATACGGGAGCTGTTCTTGGAACTGCTTTTGAGGCAGATCTTACCGTAACATTTGCATATAAAAAACGTGGACTTTGTCTGTATCCGGGAAGAGCTTATGCTGGCAGAACTGTGGTGGCGGATATTGGGATTTATGATCGGGACCGTGATGGCAGTGAGCTTGCAAGCAAGGCTGCCTGGTATATAGAAAAATCTGACGTGAAAACTCTTCCGGCAAGAAAACCATGGGGAAATAAAGGAACATTTGGCAAGGTCCTTCTTGTAGCGGGTTCGAAGGGAATGTGCGGAGCAGCCTGCCTGAGTGCCAGTGCAGCACTTCATGGAGGTGCCGGGATGGTGAAGATCCAGACTGTGGAAGAGAACCAGATTCCTTTACAGAGCCTTTTGCCTGAGGCAATGCTGACCAGCGAATTTGATGAGGAAGCCAATAGGAAAAATTTAAACTGGTGTGATGTGCTGGTGATCGGTCCAGGGCTTGGAACAGAAGGCTCAGGAAAGGAAAGAATGCTTTGGTTCCTGGAAAACGGAACAAAAGCAGGAAAGCCTGTTATACTGGATGCAGATGGTCTGAATATTCTGGCAATGCATCCACAGTGGATGAAATTCATAGGGGAACAGACCATTCTCACACCCCACATGGGCGAGATGAGCCGTCTTTGCGGCTTGGATGTATCAGAACTAAAGGAAGACCCTGTAGCCCGTGCATATCAGTATGCAGAGAAAAGTGGCGGTGTTCTGGTACTGAAAGACGCATGTACAGTAGTGACTGACCGGAATGAAAAGCTGTATCTGAATCTTTCTGGTAATTCGGGAATGGCCACAGCAGGAAGCGGAGATGTGCTTTCCGGTATTATCGCATCTGTTCTCTGCATGTATTTAAGCTGTGAGGAAGAACGGGAGCTTTCCTATAAAGCTGCCATGGCGGTGTATATTCACGGTCTTTGCGGTGATATTGCCAGAGAGAAAAAAGGATCTCACGGCATGACGGCGAAGGATATGATCGAAGCCCTGCCGGAAGTTTTGAAACTGGCAGAAGTTCAGAGTAAAGGATGAGAATTGTGACGTACATTTTGCAGAACACCTTTTGAGGCATGCTCTGATAAATTTAGAAAATCGAGGAAAATGTTATGGAAAAATACAGCAGAATCAAAGCATTGATTTCTCTTGATGCAATCAGATATAATTTTGAACAGATGAAGAAGAACATAAAAGAGGGAACAAAGATCATCGCAGTAATCAAAGCGGATGCATATGGTCACGGTGCAGTACCTATTGCGAGAATGCTTGAGAAATTTGATTATATATGGGGATTTGCTGCAGCTACAGCCCAGGAGGCATTACAGCTTCGAAGAGCTGGGATCACAAGACCGATTCTGATCCTGGGACTGGTATTTGAAGAATATTATAAGGAACTTGCTGAAAATGATGTGCGCATGGCCGTCTGTGATTATGAGACAGCCAGAAAGTTTAACAAAGCTGCTGAAGCAGCGGGCAAAAAAGGTCTGATCCATCTGGCTGCGGATACCGGCATGACCAGGATCGGATTTAAGGACAGCGAAGAGAGTCTGGAGGAAATCCGCAGAATTGCAGCTCTTCCCAATGTGGAAATTGAAGGTTTATTCACTCACTTTGCAAGAGCAGATGAATACGACCGTACCCCGGCAATGGTTCAGCTGAAACGATATCTTGATTTTGCGGATCTTCTGGAAAAAAATGGAATCCATATTCCACTGCATCACTGTTCCAATAGTGCCGGAATAATCCGTGTACCGGAAGCCAACCTGAACATTGTCCGTGCCGGAATTACCATTTATGGAATTTATCCCTCTGAGGAAGTGGAAAAAGACATTGTAATGCTGAAACCTGTAATGTCCCTAAAGAGTCATGTTTCCTACGTGAAAGATGTGGAGCCGGGGGTTCAGGTAAGCTACGGTGGAACCTACACGACAGATCATGTTACAAAGATGGCGACGATTCCTGTTGGATATGCAGATGGATACCCAAGAATGCTTTCTAATAAAGGCTGGGTTCTGATTCATGGAAAAAAAGCGCCGATCTGTGGCAGAGTCTGTATGGATCAGTTTATGGTAGATGTGACAGAAATCCCGGATGTAAAGACAGGGGATGAAGTGACACTGCTTGGAAAAGATGGGGATGAGGTTATCAGTGCAGATACACTGGGAGATCTGTCCGGCCGTTTTTCTTATGAATTTGTATGTAATATCAGCAAACGTGTGCCAAGAATCTATATCCGCGATGGGAAAGAGTGCGGCGAGCTGACATATTTTGACTGAGCATACCCAGACAAATTGTGACGCGTATCCTTTGGAAAGCCTTTTGCAGGTATGCGTCAGGTAAGAACAATATAGACGGAAAGGGTTCCGTTACCGGCTTTTATAAGAACCCGTAACGAATTACGGGAAAAATACCACACATGTATACACATGAAAAAAGTTGGAAATACTTATTTTCAGAAAAGTAAAAGTAAAACGGAGTGTGAATTGTGTGGTAATTAAAAGAGGGGATATTTTTTATGCGGATCTTCGGCCCGTGGTGGGAAGCGAGCAGGGAGGCATCCGACCGGTACTTATTATTCAGAATGATGTAGGCAACAGACACAGTCCTACCGTGATCTGCGCAGCTATTACATCCAAAATGAACAAGGCGAAGCTGCCCACCCATATTGAGATTGATGCATCGGCCTATGGAATTGAAAAAGATTCTGTAATTTTGTTAGAACAGCTTCGCACCATTGACAAGAGAAGATTAAAAGATAAAGTATGTCACCTGGATGGTCCTATGCTTGACAAGGTGAACCATGCTCTTGAAATCAGCCTGGAGCTTACATTCTCTTGACGAAAAGAAACTTTAGTGATATAGTTGTAAAGTCTCAGCGGCATTGACTGCCGCAATTGCACATTCGTGCTGCTGTGGAATAAGGAAGCAGCAGTATGTTTTCGTTACTGCGAAGGTAATAAGCAGTAACGCTGTCTAGGAGGAACAAAGGTTTAATATATGGAATCTGGCAGTAGTATGCCCCTGGCGGGCTTTGTCATTTTATTATTGCTTTTGTGGCTGAATGGTATTTTTTATGGATTTTCAGCTGCAGTGCACAATCTGAGCGAAAACGAAGTGGAGAAACGGGCGCAGGAAGGAGATAAGAAAGCAGTCTTTCTTCTTTCCCTGATCAACAATCCTGTTTCATTTGTCAATGCGATTCCGCTGATTGTTATGGCTTCCGGAGTCTGTTTCGGAGCATTTATCGTTCCATGGGCTACCGAGACCTTTCATCCCTACATAAAGCATTTGGCTGCATTGATCCTGGTGCTTGCACTGGTGATCATTCTGCTTGCGTCTCTTGGTATTCTTACATTCAGGAGAATCGGAACCTATCACCCGGAGAAATATGCATATCGGTATATGAAGATTGTGGGATTTTTTACCAGGATCCTGTATCCTTTTACTATGTGCGTAACCTTTATTGCCAAGCTGGCAGCAAGGCCATTTGGTGTTGCTTTTAATCAGTCAGAGGATCCGGTGACGGAGGAAGAGATCATTTCCATTGTAGATGAAGCCCATGAGCAGGGTGTCATTGAGGAAAACGAAGCAGAGATGATCCAGAATATCATGGAGTTTACGGACACTGAAGCCAAGGACATTATGACGCATCGCAAGAATGTGATCGCATTTGATGAGGAGGACAATCTTCAGACCATTGTGGATACCATGCTTGAGGAAGGAAATTCCCGTTATCCTGTATTTAGAGAGACGATAGATAATATAGTAGGAATTATTCATTATAAAGATGCTTTGAAATTTCTCACCAGGAATTCCTGGGCGAAGTTCAAACCCCTTAAGGATCTGCCGGGATTGATCAGAGAAGCTTCTTTTATTCCGGAGACAAGGGGAATCAGTGATCTTTTCAAATCCATGCAGATGAAGAAAATTCATATGGCAGTGGTAGTGGACGAGTATGGACAGACTTCAGGAATTGTCTCAATGGAAGATATTCTGGAGGAAATCGTAGGAGATATTCTGGATGAATACGATGAAGACGACAGTACGTTCCGGACGCAGAAGGATAACAGTGTGATCATTGACGCACTGGCGTATCTGGAAGATGTAGCGGAAGAGCTTGGAATTGATTTCGGTAAAGTGGAATTTGAGACCTTAAATGGTTATCTGACGAATCTTCTTGGACATATTCCCACAGAAGATGATCTGGATAAAGAAATTGTTGTAAACGGCTACCGTTTCAGAATTCTTTCCCTTGGCAACAAAACCATCGGAAAGGTGCGGGCCGAAAAGATAAAAAAAGAACCAAAAGGAGAGGATAAGAAATGTCAGGACATTCAAAATTCGCAAACATAAAGCACAAGAAAGAAAAAAACGATGCTAAAAAAGGAAAAATCTTTACCATCATCGGTCGTGAGATCGTAATGGCTGTTAAAGCAGGTGGTCCGGATCCGAACAACAATGGTAAGCTTCGTGACGTTATTGCAAAGGCAAAGGCAAACAACATGCCAAACGATACCATTGAGCGTGGTATTAAGAAAGCAGCCGGTGCTGATTCCGCAGACAGTTATGAGAAAGCTGTATACGAAGGATATGGTCCGAATGGTGTTGCCATCATCGTTGAGACTCTGACTGATAACAAGAACCGTACAGCCAGCAACGTAAGAAACGCTTTTACAAAGGGTAACGGAAGCATTGGAACCCAGGGCTGTGTATCCTATATGTTCGATCAGAAGGGTCAGATCATCATCGACAAGGAAGAGTGCGAGATGGACGCTGACGAACTGATGATGACCGCTCTTGATGCAGGTGCTGAGGATTTCAACGAAGAAGAGGACAGCTATGAAGTTCTCACTGCTCCGGATGATTTAGGTGCAGTACGCGAGGCTCTTGAGGCCGCAGGTGTTCCGCTTCTTGAGGCACAGGTTGCCATGATCCCGCAGACAACTGTTGAACTGACAGATGAGAAATCCCTTAAGGATATCCAGAGAATCCTTGATCTTCTGGATGATGACGACGATGTAACAGATGTATGGCATAACTGGGACGAATAATTTAATCAGATTTGCAGATACTACCTCCATACGATTGTGTGGAGGTATTTTTTATGCAGCAAAGAGAGGATAATGAAGCAGAAAGTGAAAAAAAAGAATCTGTAGAAAAAGAAGAACAGCAAAATAAGCAGATCCGTGATATGGGACAGGTTATTTTAAATGAGAATTCCAATAAATACAAAGTGGAACTTCTGACGATCATCGGTGAGGTAGAGGGGCACGAATCGGCGCCGTCTCACAGCAAAACTACCAAATATGAGCATGTTTTGCCAAAGCTTGCCATGATCGAGGATGACAAGTCTGTGGACGGGCTTCTGGTTTTGCTTAATACTGTGGGCGGTGACGTGGAAGCTGGTCTTGCCATTGCAGAGATGATCGCCTCTTTAAGCGTGCCCACAGTGTCTCTGGTACTTGGAGGCGGTCACTCCATTGGTGTTCCCATGGCTGTATCTGCAGATTATTCTTTTGTAGTTCCCAGTGCCACCATGGTGATCCACCCTGTTCGCACAAATGGCATGTTTATTGGCGTCGCCCAGTCCTACCGCAACATGGAGAAAATCCAGGACCGGATCACCACCTTCATTTCCAGTCACACTCACATGTCCCAGGAAAGACTGGAAGAACTAATGCTGGACACTACGCAGCTGGTAAAAGATGTGGGAACTATGTTAGAAGGTCCGGAGGCAGTGAAAGAAGGTCTAATCGATGAAGTTGGAGGAATGAAAGAAGCTCTTGGGAAATTATATGATTTAATTGGAAAAGAGAAAAGCAAATCCCCTGAAAAATGAAAAATTATACATTTTTTGGAAAAAATATAAGAAAAACAGGAGAATTTTATTTTACTAACCTGTCTTTTTGTGCTATAGTGTTATAGGATATGACCGACACAAGTGTCCATACAGCGGACATATACATGAAGTGACGGTTAAATATAGGTTACTGCCCGCGGAGTGAGCAGCAACAAATATAGTACTTCAGGAGGGAACTATGTATAAGATACTCAACGCAGAGAAACTTTCTGCAAATGTTTTTCTTATGGATGTGGAAGCTCCTCGTGTGGCTAAGCATTGTCTGCCTGGCCAGTTCGTCATCGTGAAAATGGACGAAGTAGGAGAGAGAATTCCGCTTACAATCTGCGACTATGATGCAGAGAAAGGTACTGTAACAATCGTTTTCCAGCCGGCTGGTGCTTCAACAACCAGAATGGCCCAGCTGAAAGCAGGCGATTACTTCGAAGATTTTGTTGGACCTCTGGGACAGCCATCTGAGCTTTGCCATGAAGATCTCGAAGAGCTTAAGAAGAAAAAAATCGTTTTCGTAGCAGGTGGTGTTGGTACAGCTCCTGTATATCCTCAGGTGAAATGGCTTCACGAGCATGGCATTACCGCTGATGCGATCGTTGGTGCCAAGACAAAGGATCTCCTTATTCTTGAGGACAAGATGAAAGAAGTATGTAATCTGTATGTTACTACAGATGATGGTTCTTATGTACGTAAAGGTATGGGTACAGATGTACTTCGTGACCTTGTGCAGAATCAGGGCAAAGAGTATGATCTCTGCGTTGCAATCGGACCGATGATCATGATGAAATTTGTCTGCCTGTTAACAAAAGAACTGAACATTCCTACAGTTGTCAGCATGAACCCGATCATGGTAGACGGAACCGGTATGTGCGGAGCCTGTCGTTTAATGGTTGGCGGCGAAGTGAAATTTGCCTGCGTAGACGGACCGGAATTTGATGGACATAAAGTTGATTTCGACCTTGCCATGAAGAGACAGCAGATGTATAAGACCGAAGAGGGACGTGCTCTTCTGAAGCTTCAGGAAGGCGATACCCATCACGGCGGATGCGGACATTGTGGAGGTGACAAATAATGGCAGATGTATTAAAGAAAGTACCAGTCAGAGAGCAGGCTCCTAAGGTTCGTGCTACTAACTTTGAAGAGGTTTGCCTTGGTTACAATAAAGAAGAGGCAATGGAAGAAGCAAACAGATGCCTTGGCTGTAAGAAAGCAAAATGTATGGAAGGATGCCCGGTATCTATCAATATCCCAGGCTTCGTTCATGAAGTAAAAGAAGGAAACTTTGAAAAAGCTTACCAGATCATCGGTGAGTCCAGTGCTCTTCCGGCTGTTTGCGGACGTGTATGTCCTCAGGAGACACAGTGCGAGGGTAAATGTATCCGCGGTCTGAAAGGGGAAGCTGTTTCCATTGGTAAACTGGAGCGTTTCGTTGCTGACTGGGCGAAGGAGAATGGTATCAAACCAGTTCCGGCTGCACAGAAGAACGGACATAAAGTTGCAGTGATCGGTTCCGGTCCTTCCGGACTTACCTGCGCCGGAGATCTTGCAAAGATGGGTTACGATGTAACAATCTTCGAGGCACTTCATAAAGCTGGTGGAGTTCTTGTTTATGGTATTCCGGAATTCCGTCTTCCAAAAGACAAAGTAGTTGCAGCAGAGGTTGAAAACGTAAAATCTCTGGGTGTTAAGATTGAGACCAACGTTATCATTGGTAAATCCGTAACAATCGACGAGCTTCTTAAAGATGAGGGCTTTGAGGCTGTATTTATCGGATCCGGTGCCGGACTTCCTATGTTCATGGGAATCCCGGGTGAGCAGGCTAACGGTGTATTCTCCGCTAACGAGTACCTGACACGTAACAACCTTATGAAAGCATTCCGTGAGGATTATGATACTCCGATCGCACATGGCAAGAAGGTTGCTGTTGTTGGTGGTGGTAACGTTGCTATGGACGCTGCAAGAACTGCACTTCGTCTTGGCGCAGAGGTACATATTATTTATCGTCGTTCAGAAGCAGAGCTGCCTGCACGTAAAGAGGAAGTTCATCACGCAAAAGAAGAGGGCGTACAGTTTGATCTTCTCTGCAATCCTGTTGAGATCCTTACAGATGACAAAGACTGGGTAACCGGTATTAAATGTATCCGTATGGAGCTTGGCGAGCCGGACGCTTCCGGAAGAAGACGCCCTGTTGAGATTCCTGGTTCTGAGTTTACCATCGACGTTGATACTGTTATCATGTCCCTTGGTACAAGCCCGAACCCGCTGATTTCTTCTACAACCATCGGTCTTGATGTAAACAAGAGAAAATGTATCATTGCTGACGAAGAGTTTGGTAAGACTTCAAAAGAAGGCGTATATGCTGGTGGAGATGCTGTTACAGGTGCTGCCACTGTTATCCTTGCTATGGGAGCAGGTAAAGCAGGTGCACGCGGCATCGATGAGTATATTAAGAGCAAATATGCAAAATAAAAGCTGCTGGCCTCAAAATGGACAGTAACAAATATATGCACCTTTTTTCTGAGAAGTAAGAAGGTGTGAGTTCCCTGTCTGGGATTTCAGTTTGAAATCTCAGGCAGGGTTTTTTCTATTAGAGCGTGTTTGAAAAATCATTCCTGCAATCTGCAGACAAAACAGTCGTTCGATTAAAGTTGTATCTTTGCCTGCTTTGTGGTATAATAGGTACGCTTGACGGGTTTTCGCGGCCCGTCTTATCCCAAAGAAAAGGAAATATTGAATATGTCAGTTTTACAGGCGATTTTATTAGGAATTGTTCAGGGAATCACGGAGTTTCTTCCTGTGAGCAGTTTCGGACATCTGGCAGCCATAGAAAATGCAATGGGAATTACACGAAACACTGCAGTCCTTTTTGAAGTGCTTCTTCACATAGGCACGATGGTGGCAGTTTTTTTTGCATTCCATGAGGATCTTCGCCGGATCGGAGAGGAGCTTCTGGGCATGATCATGGATATAATCGGGAATGTAAATATCTATTTTCACAACAGGAAAACCGGTGAGAATCTCCACTATGCCAGAGTGGTGCACGGAACATACCGTAAATTTACAGCGATTATGGCTGTATCATTTATTCCCACAGCATTGCTTGGATACATTTGCAGAAGACTGGTGACAAGAGCGGCGATTTCCCCGCTTCTTCCAGGAGCATGTATCCTTGTGACAGGAGTGTTTCTTCTTGTGACAGACCTCAGTAATATCGGTGGAATCAAGACACCGAAAGATGTGACTTATGACAATGCCATGTGGATTGGAATTTGTCAGGGGATTTCCGTATTTCCAGGTATATCCAGATGTGGAATGACGATTTGTGCAGGCTTATTATGCGGTTTCAGCAGGAAATTTGCAGTGAAATATTCTTATCTTATCAGCATTCCGGCAGTTCTAGGCTCTCTTTTTCTGGAGCTTGGACAGTTTACCACGCCAAAGATGAGTGTGTCTCTTGGATTTACCTATGTCTTTGGTATGATCGTGGCGGGAGTAGTTGGATATTTTATGATACGCAATCTGCTCCGCATTTTGCAGCATGCGAAACTGCGCTATTTCGCATTTTACTGTTTTGTGGCAGGAGCCATAGCGCTTATTAGCAATTTTGCATAACTGTCCGGCAGGAAAGCTTACAGAAACACGGATCGGTTACAAATTTGCCTGATGAAGGGGGAACTTTTTAATGGCAGCGTCTAATACGCCGAAGAAATCAACAACCAAACGTGGTACATCCGCGAAGAAAAAATCTTCCGCACGTACCCAGTCTAAAAAGAATACAGCAGGAAAGCAGTCAATATCCAGCGGCTTTCAGACGGAAATCATACTTCTGGTGCTGATGGCGGCAGCGATCATTCTTATGGTAAGTTGTGTCGGACTTGGTGGAAATGTCGGAGGAAGCATCAGCAAGGTACTCATGGGAGTAATGGGACTGATGGCTTATATTTTTCCCGTTGTACTTTTTGTTATGGCAGCATTTCTGATCTCCAATAAGGGAAATGTGCTTGCTTATAAAAAAACAGCCGCCGCCGCAGTTCTGTTTCTGATCTGCTGTGGACTGGCACAGCTTTTTACAGAAGGCTATACAGAGAGTACAACTCTTGCAGAATATTACAGGATCAGTTCTGAGTATCGTACTGGTGGCGGAGCCATTGGAGGCGCAATCTGTATTTCTACAATCTCCGCATTTGGAACCATCGGTGCTTATGTGATCATTGTACTTGTGATCCTGGTATGTTTGATCCTGATCACGCAGCATTCTTTCCTGGGATTTTTGTATAAGGTTTATGATAAGATCCTGGAAGCTGTGAAGGGGCAGCAGGCGCTCTATCAGGAGGGAGCACCGGAGCGTCAGCTGAAGAAGCAGCTGAAAGTCCAGCAGCGCCAGCTGGCAGCCCAGGAGCGCCGTGAGAAAAGGATGCAGGAGCTGGAAGCTGCACTTGCCGAAGAAGGGATCACTTCAGATATGGTGGAAGAACCATCCCGTTTTGAGAAAAAGGCAGCCAAACAGAAAGGGAAAAAGGCTTCCAGGACAGCTGGAAATGATTCCAGGGCAAATTCCCGGATGAGAATGCGTGGAAATAACCAGACCCGGGGCAGAAGAGGAGAAAACCTGGATTCTACAAGCTTTCTTGCAGGGACAGATTTATTTGAAGATAGAAATTCCGAGGAAAGCGGGGAATCTGTGGATCAGGAATTTCCTTTAAATCCAGAGAATGCCATGAATCCGGGAGATGCAGGATCACTGGAGAATATGACTACAGTGAATGGAGAATTTTCCGAGAGTGCTTCTGCTCAGAATCTTCCGATTAATACAGGAAAGTATGTGGATATCAGTGAGTATCGGGTCCAGGATGATGATCTGTCAATTGATGACAGAGAATCACAGGAGGAAACACAGCTGCAGTTTGCAATTCACCGTTCTGAGCCAGAGCAGTCAGACGAGCCAGATCTGAATATGAGCGCCTCCTCTGGACAAGATGATCCTGTACCGTCATATTCTATGGAAAAGGATACCACGGAAGAGGACGGTACTGTCTATATGAAAAATCCAGTTAGCAGTGACCAACCAGCTGAGGCAGAGGAAGAAGAAAACAGTTATGATGGAGTGGATTTTAATGAAGCTATGGCTACCGTGCAGAATGCAGTTGCTTTGACGAGAGATACTTCTGGCGCAGCAGGTGGCGCTGCCCATGGATCTCCGGCAACTTCTGGCTTCTACTCTTCTGAAGCTTCTGACGAAATGGCAGCGGGGAATGGAGTTTCGGATGAAACTACTTCCCGTCAGTCGGCGAAGAATCCTAAGTCTTCCAGGCAGGAGATTGCCAACGGAATTGTAAATATCCAGCATGAGATCAAAACCCAGGAAGCGGCGGTGAAAAAGGAATATCAGTATCCGCCTGTGAATCTTCTGAAACGTGGAAATGGGAAATCCCAGGGAGATTCTGATTCCCATCTTCGAAAGACAGCTCAGAAATTACAGGAAATCCTGTATAATTTCGGAGTAAATGCCAAGGTTACAAACGTAAGCTGCGGACCTACAGTTACCAGGTATGAGCTGCAGCCGGAAATGGGTGTAAAGGTAAGCAAGATCGTAGGTCTCTCTGATGATATCAAGCTGAATCTTGCCGCGCCGGATATCCGTATCGAAGCTCCGATCCCGGGTAAAGCAGCTGTAGGTATCGAGGTACCAAATAAAGAACACAGTGCGGTTATGCTCCGTGATCTGATCCAGAGCACGGAGTTTATGAATGCCAAATCCAAGCTGGCTTTTGCTGCTGGTAAAGATATTGAGGGTAAGACGATCGTGGCAGATATTGCCAAGATGCCCCATCTTCTGATCGCAGGTTCCACCGGATCTGGTAAATCTGTTTGTATCAATACACTTATTATCAGTATTTTATATAAAGCCAAGCCAGACGAGGTCAAGCTGATCATGATTGACCCGAAAGTGGTAGAGCTTAGTGTTTATAATGGTATCCCGCATCTGTTCATTCCGGTTGTCACAGATCCGAAGAAAGCTGCGGGTGCTCTGAACTGGGCAGTAAATGAGATGAGTAACCGTTACAATACTTTTGCAGAGTATGGGGTACGAAATCTGGAAGAGTTTAACCGCAAGATTGAGAAGATGAAGTTCCCGGAGGGAGAGCAGCGCCCTGAGAAAATGTGTCAGATCGTCATTATCGTAGATGAGCTTGCAGACCTTATGATGGTTGCACCAGGGGATGTGGAGGACGCTATTTGTCGTCTGGCCCAGCTGGCCCGTGCTGCAGGCATCCATCTGGTTATTGCTACCCAGAGACCGTCTGTCAATGTTATTACCGGTCTTATTAAGGCGAACATGCCGTCACGTATTGCCTTTGCTGTCACTTCCGGTGTGGACTCCAGAACCATTCTGGATATGAACGGCGCAGAGAAGCTTCTTGGTAAAGGAGATATGCTGTTTTATCCGCAGGGCTACCAGAAGCCTGCCAGACTGCAGGGAGCCTTTGTTTCAGATGACGAAGTCAGTAATATTGTGGATTTCCTTGCAGATAAAAATCCACGGACAGATTACGACAATAAGATTGAACAGCAGATGAACAATGCGGTTCTTACAGCTGGCGGAAGCTCCGGCGGCAATGAGCGGGATGTCTATTTCGAGCAGGCGGGTAAGTTCATTATTGAGAAGGAAAAGGCTTCCATCGGTATGCTGCAGAGAATGTATAAGATTGGATTTAACCGCGCAGCCCGTATTATGGACCAGCTGTGCGATGCAGGGGTTGTAGGACCGGAAGAGGGCACCAAGCCACGTAAGGTACTTATGTCTATGGAGGAATTCCAGACATATGTGGAAGAACATTTATAGGAAATTAATTCATGTTATGAAAATTTGTATATAAATAATAGCACAGAGCCTGTCTAAATACGTTTAAAATAAACTATGAGGACGGATTATCAGAAGTATGAATTGGAGTAATAGTTAAGAAAATATAATACATGTAAAGGAGACAATAAAAATGGTAAAACATATGGTAATGTGGTCATTTAAAGAAGAGATTCCTGAGGAGAAGAAGCCTGAATTAAAAGCACAGATCAAAGAACATCTTGAAGGTCTGGTTGGTGTTGTGCCAGGGCTCATTAAGGCAGAGGTTGTTACAGACCTTCTTCCATCCAGCACACGTGATTTGTGCCTGATCACTGAGCTGGAGAGCGCTGAGGCACTGGCTGCCTATGCAGTAAATCCGAATCATGTTCATGTTGCGGACACTTACGTAAGACCAAATGTATGCGACCGTGTAGCAATGGACTTTGAGGTGTAAATGGAAATTCGTATTATCACAGTTGGAAAAATTAAAGAGAAATACCTGAATGACGGAATTGCAGAGTACGCCAAGCGCCTTGGCCGCTACTGTAAGTTGAATTTTATCCAGGTGCCAGATGAGAAGACTCCGGATAAAGCTTCCGATGCGCTGAACCGTCAGATCAAAGAGACGGAGGGCAATCGGCTTCTTAGCCATATTCGCGATACAGATTATGTGATTGCACTTGCTATAGAGGGTAAAATTCTGGATTCTGTAGAGCTTTCTGACCTGATTGCCAGATTAGGCGTTCAGGGAAAAAGCAGCATTGCCTTTGTGATCGGAGGATCACTTGGGCTTTCTGATGCTGTTTTGAAACGGGCAGATTATAAGCTCAGTTTTTCAAGAATGACGTTTCCGCATCAATTGATGCAGATGATTCTGTTGGAACAAATTTACAGGGGATATCGGATTATGAATCATGAGCCTTATCATAAATAATGAGATTTCATTTTTGTAAAGTTCCATAAATGATAATTACAGACACAAGAACTCCCAGATGTTAGAGCATGTTCGAGACAGCTAACATCCGGGAGTTTATTAGTTTACACGAGCAATCAGTCAAAACCTAAAGCCGACGTTTGTGTAAGTTTCTGGCGATTGCTGCCATAACGCGCAAAACGTGTGGTGTACGGTTTGTTAAAGCTTGCAATATATTTGAAGATAAATTTGGAAGTGGTACTTAAATTCCACTTGTACGGATAGATTCCACAGCCTCTTTGATTTTCTCTGGTGGAAGTACCAGCGCGAAGCGCACATATCCTTCCCCATGAGGACCAAAGCTTGCGCCAGGAGTAACGATGACACCGGCTTTTTCCATTAATTCCATACAGAATGCCATGCTGTCCGTGCGTTTTCCCGGAAGCTTTGCCCATACGAACATAGTTCCTTTGCCGTTTGGCTTCTCCCAGCCAATGGAAGCAAGTCCGTCGCATAGAGCATCACGGCGTGCCTGGTATTGTCTGCATTGTTCTTTTACGCTGTCAAGAGGTCCCTCAAGAGCAGCGATAGCAGCTTTCTGGATTGGCAGGAACATACCGAAATCGATCTGGCTGCGAAGCTTTTTAAGAGCAGAGATGATTTCTGGATTTCCAATGAGAAAGCTGATTCTGGCGCCGGTTACGTTAAAGGATTTGGAAAGGCTGAAAAATTCAACACCAACCTCCCGCGCACCAGGAGTGGCAAGAAAACTTCCACCTTCCACGCCATCAAAGATAATGTCGCTGTATGCATTGTCATGGATAATTAAAATATCGTATTTTTTTGCAAATGCAACAATTTCTTCATAAAGTCCTGGTGTAGCAATGCTGCCTACCGGGTTAGATGGAAGAGAGACTACCATGTAACGGGCCTTGCGAGCCACATCTTCCGGAATATTCTTTACATATGGCAGGAAATCATGCTCTGCTACAAGCGGATAGTAGTAAGGAACCGCGCCTCCTAATTTGCTTCCTGCTGCGAAAACCGGATAGCACGGATCTGGAAGAAGAACCACGTCTCCCTCGTCGCATAAAGTCATGCCAAGATGTCCCATGCCTTCCTGACTGCCATAAACGGACATTACCATATCCGGTGTGATTTCCACATGGAAGCGCTTCTTGTAATATGCACAGACCGCATCCAGAAGCTCAGGCAGATCGCGGAGACTGTAACGCCAGTTCTGATCGTCAGCAGCAGCTTCCATCAGTGCTTTCTTAATATGATCCGGTGTATGGAAATCCGGCGTTCCAACACTCATGTTGTAGATCTTCTTTCCCTGTTTCTCAAGTTCAAGCCGCCTTTCATTGAGCGCGGCAAAAATTTCATCTCCAAATAAATTCAGTCTTTTGGAAAAATTCATCGTAAGTAAGCCTTCTTTCTCTCAAAATGCCAAACCAATAGGTTTATGCTAAAATCCTGTTTATTTTATCACAGTACTACAACAGAGTGCAAGATAAAAATGTATTTTCGGGAAAGACATTTGTATTGCTAATAGCAAACGAAAATGGATGGCTGCCGTGCACTGCCAGATTTAGGGGTAAAGTTCTTTTTTGTATAAATTTTAGAAAAAAATAGCAGCAGACACTTAAGAGGGCATTGTCTAAAAATAGAGAAACGTGTATAATTGGCTATATCAAACCAAGGGAGGAAAAGAAAATGAAGAAGTTTCTCGAAGAATTTAAGGAATTTTTTGCATGGTGAAAGCTCTGAATAAAGCAGCTGAGAAAATCCCCCCCCTTGATTTGAATAAAAAGACATGCGAGGACATAAATGAAAGACTACCTGGCCCCTATGGAGGGCGTGACAAACTTTGTATACCGCCGGACGTATCACCGGTTTTATCATCCCATGGATAAATATTTTACTCCGTTTATTTCTGCCAAGCCGAAGAAAAACCTGAGCTTCCAGGAAATTTGCGAGGTGTCACCGGAGCGGAATGAGGGAATGTACGTGGTTCCCCAGATCCTGACCTGCAATGCAGATGATTTTATCCGTACTGCCCAGCTTTTGAAAGATGATTACGGACACCAGGAAGTGAACTTGAATCTTGGTTGTCCTTCTGGAACAGTTACAGCGAAGGGAAAGGGTGCCGGATTTCTGGCAGAGCCCCAGAAGCTGGATCAGTTCCTGGATCAGATTTTTTCGAAACTTGATATGAAAATTTCCATAAAGACCAGAATTGGAACTCACTACGAGGAAGACTGGGAGTATCTGCTGGCCATTTATGAAAAATATCCCATTCATGAACTGATCATCCACCCAAGGATTCAGACAGATATGTATCGCGGAGTGCCGCGGCTCGGAGCTTATGAGAAGGCTGTAAACCGTCTGAAAATGCCACTTTGCTATAATGGGAATCTGTTTTCTGCAGCTGATTATAAGCGGATTACAGAGCGTTTTCCAGACACTTGCTGCTTCATGTATGGAAGAGGGCTGATCACGAATCCGGGGCTGGTAACTGAGATCCGGGAAGGCATTCGTCCGAATAAAAAGACAGTAAGAGAATTCCATGATTGTCTTTTCGAAGAGTATCGGGAACTTCTTTCCGGCGAACGGAATGTGCTGTTCCGTATGAAAGAATTATGGAGCTATATGGCCGTTAATTTTACAAATTATGAGAAATATGCCAAGAAAATCAAGAAATCCCAGCATCTGTCAGAGTATTCGTCTGTGGTATCCAGTTTATTTGCAGAGCAGGATTTGATAGATTAAGTATTTTGGATATTTAGAACGCTGAAAGGATCCCCCTTGGCGGGCTAAATAGCAATAAATAATTCGAAAGAGGAATAACATGTTAAATACCGATCGTTTTGAAGAATTTATATCTCAGTATCCCATTTATGAATACCGCCTTGTGGATACTGCTGAAATAGAGGTAAGGGAGCGGGTGCGGATCATCTGCAAACAGGAGTGTGAGCGCTATGGCACCACCTGGGCCTGTCCCCCTGCTGTGGGCAGCCTGGAAGAATGTGGGAAGCGAATCCACAGTTATCCAAATGGAATTCTTTTTTCCAGTGTGGCAGAGGTTTCTGATGTGATGAACATGGCGGAAATGCTTGCCACCCGAGATGCTCACGAGGAGCTGACTACAGAGGTAGCCGGATTTTTAAAAGGGGAGGGATTTGAGACATTTACCCTGTCCACTGAATCCTGCGATCTTTGCGAGCATTGTGCCTATTTAGACGGAAAGCCCTGTCGCTTCCCTGAGAAAATGCATCCCTGCCTGGAAAGTCACGGTGTAGTGGTAAATGAGCTGGTAGAGCATCATTCCATGGAATATAATCTTGGCGGAAATACCATTCTGTGGTTTTCTCTGGTGCTTTTTCGCCAGAGAGCGTGATCTGTTAACTGTAAATCAGAATGAAAAGAAAACCTCCCGCATAAGCTAGAGATAAAGACCGGGAGGCTTTTTTTATGTCTGTATCAGAACGTTTTATGACAGCTATGGAACTTCCTGGTGACCTGTCCTGTAAAGCCCCTATTATAACGATTACCGGACCGTCGCAGGTACAGATTGAAAATTATAAAAGCATCTTATCCTATACAAGCGAGAAATTAATCGTGGTTACCTGCCAGGGACGCGTGATCCTTCAAGGGAAAAATCTGGAAATATTTCATTACACTACTTGGGAAATGGAAATAAAAGGGCAGATTTTGTCGGTAATGTTAGAGCGTGTTTGAAAAATCATTCCCACAGTCTGCAAGCTCCGGTTTGCGGTATATTTCACCTGAATTCGGTTGCCGTCCGGCAGTACATCGTAAATCCAATATAAATGGAGGCGAGATTAAAATGAATAACCCCGAAAAAATACTCCATGGATTTTTAGAACTTTCAGTATCCGGTGACCAGCTGGAACGCTTCCTGAATTTGTGCCACGCCAGAGCTGTCTCTTTGGAAAGAATCCGTTATCTGTCAGAAAAAAACATAACAACTCGCATTTCCATAAATGATTTCCGAAAACTCCTTCCCATACATAGAAAGACCAGAGTCCGTATCCATATTCTAAAAAAAAGAGGTTTGCCGTTTTTGCTGCTCAGAATCCAAAAACGTAAGTGCTTTACAGCCGGGTTCCTTCTTTGTGTGGTCTTGCTGCTTTGGCTCTCTGGCCACATCTGGAATATCCACATTGATGGAAATGTAAAAAATTCCACCCCTCAGCTTCTGGAATTTCTGGACCAGCAGGGAATTACCCATGGGATCCGTAAAAATCAGGTTAACTGTACCCGGATTGCCGACCTTCTCAGGAAAAACTACCCGGATATTACTTTTGTTTCCGCCAGGGTTCAAGGTACCCGGCTTCTTCTTACCATTCAGGAAGAAAACCTCACAGAAGGTATCCGGCAAACAAAATCTCCATGCAATCTGATTTCCAATCTGGATGGGAAAATTGTGAATATGGTTATCAGAAATGGAACTCCACTTGTTAAAACTGGAGACATTTGCAAACAGGGTGATATTCTGGTATCTGGCGAGGTGCCAATCCTGAATGACAGCCAGGAGGTTGTACGTGTGGAATATGTTCCGGCAGACGCAGACATCTATGTGCGCCATCAGATTGCCTATTATCAGGAGGTCCCCCTTTCCTATGAAAAAAAGGTTCAAAGCGGCACTTCAAAAACCAGCTGGTATTTTCGTGTTGGTGACTTCGTTTTTGGCGCAGATACAGGAAAAAAATCCAGATATATAACCTCAACGGAAGAAATCCCCTGGAAACTTACCGAGAATTTCGTCCTTCCTTTTTTCCTGGGAAAAATCACCCGAACACCTTATAAGATACAGAGCACAGTTTACACGAAAGAACAGGCTCAGAAGAAAGCAGTGCAGCAGCTGAGAATATATGAACAAAAACTTCTGAATAAAGGAATCCGGATTGCAGATTCCCGGTTGTCTGTCACATTTGACAGTACAAATTGTACTGTGCAGGGTACATTGACAGTAGATGAAAAAAGCGGAAAGAAGCAGAATATAGAATTCAGTCAGGAATCATAAGTGTTGAAAAACAATCTTTAGAGTGGTATACTTTTACCCAGAGATATTTTTGAACAGACACAAGGAGGAGCAGTTTTTGAAATCCACGAATATAGAGATTGACTCATTAGATATTTTACAGGAGCTTTTTGGAATCAATGATAAGCTGATCAAGGTGATTGAGAATCGTCTTGGCGTATCCATTACCCAGAGAAATTCCTGCATTACCGTAAGTGGGACTAATGACGGCAGGATACATTCAGCTGTGAATATTATTGAAGCCATGAAGGAAGCTCTTGAAAAACAGCAGCAGCTTTCCGTGGATATGATCCATCGTTTTCTGGATGAGACCGAGGAAGAGGATGACAGCGAGGAGGATATTGCAGACAGCACCCGCAAGGTGCTGGGGGATGCAGTGACTTTGAATTATAAGAATATTCCAATTCGAACTAAGACAATTGGACAGAAAAATTATATCACTGCTTTGAAGAACAATACGGTTACTATCTGTATCGGACCTGCCGGTACAGGTAAAACATACCTGGCAGTTGCTTATGCGGCAGAGCTGTACCGGAATGACGAGATTGAGAGAATCATTCTCAGCCGTCCGGCCATTGAAGCGGGCGAGAAGCTTGGTTTCCTTCCGGGAGATTTACAGGAGAAGGTTGATCCTTATCTGAAGCCGCTTTACGATGCACTAAATGACGTATTCGGGCCAGATCAGGCTGCGAAGTTAAGAGAACGGGGAATCATTGAGGTTGCACCTCTTGCATATATGCGAGGCCGTACTTTGAATAACAGTATGATCATCATTGATGAGAGCCAGAATGCCACACTTCCTATTTTGAAAATGGCACTTACCCGTATTGGTACTGGTTCTAAGATGATTCTTACCGGCGATGTAACACAGATCGACCTTTCCAAAGAGACGGATTCCGGACTTCAGAAGTGTGCTTCTATTTTGAAAAATGTAGACGATATTGCTACTATTTCCCTGACGAACCGTGATGTTGTCCGCTGCAAGATCGTGAAGGACATTGTTAAAGCATTTGAGAAAGAGGAAGCGAAAGCCCAGGAAAAGACCCAGAAGCGGGCAGTTCGGCGGACAAGCCGGTAATTGGGAAGCCAGGACAAGATTTTCAGTAAATGACAATCAATATCCTGTGGGAAGATTAATTTGAAACTGAAATGTGAATTTTACAGAATAATTCAAACAAAATAGTAAAATTGAACATATGGTGTCGCCTGTTTGAGAAATCAGGCAGATGTCATACAGGAGGAATAAGTTTTGGTAACAATAGAATACGAATGCGAGACCGATTTTGACCTTGGACTTGACTGTCCGGCGCTTGCGAAGATGGTTGCAGAGAAGGTGCTTGACATGGAGAAATGTCCATGGGATGCACAGGTAAATTTGGTTCTCACAGATAATGAAGAGATTAAAAGGGTAAATACAGAGTTCCGTGGCATTGAGAGAGCTACTGATGTTCTTTCTTTTCCAATGCTGCCATTTGAAACACCGGCAGATTATTCTGTGGCTGAAGATGATGAGTCCTGCTTTGATCTTGACAGTGGAGAGCTTCTTCTGGGAGATATTATGATTTCTGCAGAACGTGCTGCTGCCCAGGCAGAAGAGTATGGACACAGTGTAAAGAGGGAATTTTGCTTCCTAGTTGCACATAGTATGCTACACCTTCTGGGATACGATCACATGACTCCGGAGGAAGCCGCAGATATGGAAGCACGCCAGGCGAAGGCACTGGAGGAACTTGGAATTACCCGTTAAATTTTTTTGTGCATGACCCTATAGCTGGAGAGGCTTTTGCTGTTTGCCGTGAATAAGTTACTATGAAAGTTCCGGATGGCAGTTGCAAAGCGACTGATTTTCATATAAGGTGATGTCATCAGCAGGTGGCATTACCATTCCGGATGTATTTATAAGTGGCGGTTTCTGCAGTTTCTGTTCAGTTAGAAGGTTAAATATATATGCATAAGGAGGAGAAGACATGAAGAAAAAAATATTTAAACTTCTCACAGGAATGTTGCTTTCCTGCGCACTTGCAGGATCCACAGTAGCGGTACAGGCAGAGGAAGCCGGGACAGATACCGTGAAGAGTTATCTTACCGGAGAGGATGTATCTGTCGGCATTGGCCACAGACGTCCCATCGCAGTTATGCTTGGCAACGATACCAATGGCGCTCCACAGAGCGGAACTGAGAACGCAGGAGTCATTTATGAAGCACCGGTAGAGGGAAGCATCACCCGTCTCATGGCGATCATCGAGGACTATGACAATATTCCAAGGATCGGTTCTGTGCGAAGCTGCCGTGATTACTTCCTGTTCTATGCAAATGAGTATGATGCCATCTATTCTCATTATGGACAGGCTGTATATGCACTTCAGTATCTGGACCAGCACCTGATCGACAATCTGAACGGACTTACACTTGGAAATGCTTACTATCGCAGCACTGACCGTGTAGCACCGCACAATGCTTACACTGATTTCTCCCATCTTCAGGCAGGAATCCAGAGCCAGGGCTATAGCCAGGATTATAAAGAGGACTATAATGGTCATTTCCAGTTTGCACCGGAAGGAACTGAGACAACCCTGGATGACGGAGTTTCTGCAAATGTTGTGAAGCTTGATAATTTCGCTTATAACCATCCGTGGTTTGAGTACAATGCAGAGACTAAGGAGTACAGCCGCTTCCAGTTTAATGCACCGCATATTGACCAGAACACAGGTAATCAGCTGACATGTGAGAATATTATTTTACAGTATTCCAACTATGTTCCATATGATCCAAATGGTTATCTGAACGTAGATACCCAGTCCGGAGGTGAGGGCAAATACATCACCAGAGGCAAGGCAATCGACATCCACTGGACAAAGGATTCCCAGTGGGGAATCACTCATTATTATGATTCCAATAATCAGGAGATTCAGCTGAATCCTGGAAAAACATGGGTCGAGATCGTGCTGAATGATTCTGTAGGTTCTGTGTCTTTACAGTAAAATAAATTAAAAATGGAGAGGGACGTCATAAGATAAGGCGTTCCTCTTTTGTATTTACGTGAAAAACATGCTCTAGAGCCTGTCTGCACGAGCGCATGATGCAAATGAACGCGTTTTGACTTGATTTGCAAAAGTGATAGGACGATCAAAACACGGTAGAGCTCTTTCAGACTATGCAATATTTTACAGAAACAATAATTCTACACGTTAAAATGTGAAATTTTTCTGAAATAAAGAACTGTTTACCTGAAACCATGGACGAAATGAAAAAAATGATGTAAGATAAGAAATTGATATGTATGAAAACTACATGGAAACATAATAACGGAGTTGACAAATAAAATGAATGATCGGGAAAGACTGAAAGATAAAAAACGTATTGTAATCAAGATTGGAAGTTCCTCTCTTACCCATGCTGAAACTGGCAAGCTGAATCTTCGGAAACTGGAGATTCTGGTAAGGGAATTGGGCGATCTTCGAAATCAGGGTAAGGATGTGGTTCTGGTATCTTCAGGAGCCATCGCTGTTGGAGCAGCAGCTCTTGGATTTAAAGAGAAGCCACAGGAGCCTCGTCAGAAGCAGGCGTGTGCAGCGGTTGGACAGGCCAGACTTATGATGATTTACCAGAAGCTGTTTGGAGAATACAATCAGATGGCAGGTCAGATCCTGATGACCAAAAATACCATGGTAAACAACGCCAACCGCAAAAATGCAGAGAACACGTTTAATGAGCTTTTATCCATGGGTGTGATCCCTATTGTTAATGAGAATGACTCTATTTCCACCTATGAGCTTCAGTCTCTGGAAAAATTCGGAGACAACGATACCCTTTCTGCAGTGGTAGCTGCTCTTATAGGGGCAGATCTTCTGATCCTTATGTCAGACATAGACGGACTTTTTACAGATGATCCGAATACAAATCCAGATGCGAAATTTATTGACATGGTAGAAACATTGGACGATGAACTTCTTAACATGGGAAAATGCTCCTCCGGAAGCAAAGTGGGCACTGGAGGAATGGCTACCAAGCTTACAGCTGCCAGAATTGCCACAGCTGCCGGTACCGACATGGTAATTGCCAATGGCGGCGATTTTCATAATATTCACCGCATTGTGGAGGGCGACCCCTGCGGTACATTGTTTGTTGGAAAGAAAAAGGAAGAGTTTTTCCTGATCGATTATATTGAAAAATTGCTGTAACTGTTCAGTATCTTCACAGTTACAATTGCTTTAAGTTTTTGTATAAATTAAAATTACATAGAACATTCTCAGGAGGAGTATATTATGGACAGCACAAAAATCGACAGAATCAACACCCTTCACCATAAGGCACAGAGCGTAGGCCTTACAGAAGAAGAGAAAAAAGAACAGGCAGAGCTGCGCAAGGAGTATATTGCCACCATTAAGATGAACCTTAGAAATCAGCTGGATAATATTGATGTAAAGGAAGCCGATGGTACGGTTGTGAATCTTGGAGAAAGATATGGAAGAAAAAAGACTCATTAGAAAGCAGATTTTTGCAGCCAGAAAGCAGTGCAGCGATGCGCAGGTAGAAGAATGGAGCCATCAGATTACAGATCAGGTGCTGAAACTCTCAGAGTTTGTGAAGGCTAAGCATATTCTGGCTTATGCAGATTACAATCATGAAGTAATGACCAGATATATCATTGAGGAAGCCTGGAAAGCAGGAAAAGAAGTGGCAGTCCCGAAGGTTGTGGGAAAGGATATGATTTTTTACCGCCTTACTGATTTTTCTCAGCTAGAGCCTGGATATTTTGGAATTCCGGAGCCTGTCAGAGGCGAGATCGTGAAGTGGGAGGATGCTCTTATGGTCATGCCTGGTGTAGCTTTTGATCCTGAGAACAACAGAGTGGGATATGGCGGCGGCTTTTATGACCGCTTTTTAGAAAAACATCCTGATATTACCAGACTGGCAGTGGCTTTTGATTTTCAGATCCTTGATCTGGTGCCCACAGAACCTACGGACATTTGTCCTCAGATCATTGTGACACAGAGTAAAGTTTACCGGAGGGAGGACTTATAAATGAATGAAATGCTGGAAACTCTTGGCAGGAATGCCAAAGAGGCAGAAATCGTTCTTCGAAACCTTGATACAGCTAAGAAAAATCAGGTTCTGGAGGCTGTTGCAGACAGCCTTGTTGCAGATTCGAAAGCACTTCTTACAGCAAATGCCATTGATGTAGAGAATGGCAGGAAGAATCAGATGCCAGAAGGACTGGTAGACCGTTTGATGTTGACAGAAGCCAGAATTGCAAGCATGGCAGAGGGGCTTCGTCAGGTTGCGGCACTGGAAGATCCTATCGGGGAAGTGACCGGGATGAAAAAACGTCCCAACGGACTTCTCATTGGACAGAAGAGAGTCCCTCTTGGAGTGATCGGAATCATCTACGAGGCAAGACCAAATGTGACAGCAGATGCTTTTGCCCTTTGCTTTAAAACTGGCAACGTGGTGATCTTAAAGGGTGGTAGTGATGCCATCCATTCCAATACTGCTATTGTGGATTGCATCCGCAGAACCCTGGATGAGAATGGAATTACGAAAGATGCGATCCAGCTGATCTCTGATACTTCAAGAGAGACTGCCGGAGAATTCATGAAGATGAATGAATATGTGGATGTACTGATTCCACGAGGAGGCAAAGGTCTTATTAAAGCAGTAGTAAATAACAGCACGATTCCTGTAATCGAAACTGGTACCGGAAACTGCCATATTTATGTGGATGAGAGCGCAGATCTTCAGATGGCGGCAGACATTGTGATGAATGCCAAGACACAGCGGGTGGGTGTCTGCAATGCCTGTGAGTCTCTTCTGGTGCATGAGAAAGTGAAGGATGCTTTCCTTCCGGTTCTTGCAGAGCGCCTTCGGACAAAGAATGTGGAGATGCGTGCTGACGAGGAAGCGAAGGCTTTGATCCCAGACGCAGTCACTGCCACTGAGGAAGACTGGGGTACAGAATATCTGGACTATATACTTTCTATAAAAGTAGTTGGATCTGCAGATGAAGCGATTCGCCACATCAATCGCTACAATACAGGCCATTCAGAGGCAATTATTACCAGAGATTACAACAATGCCCAGAAATTCCTGGATGAAGTAGATGCAGCTGCTGTATATGTGAATGCTTCTACAAGATTTACGGATGGTTTTGAGTTTGGTTTTGGTGCCGAGATCGGAATCAGCACCCAGAAGCTTCATGCCCGTGGCCCCATGGGACTTCTGGCACTTACTTCCACAAAATATATCATTTATGGAAACGGACAGATTCGTCCTTAGGTTTGATTTTTGAACTGAGATATGTTATACTAGACTTCGATGTTAATATTTAATATGGGGGACTCATTTATAAGGAGGACTTTTTAAAATGAAGAAAAAGCAACTTTTGGTATTCATTATGGCGGGAAGCCTTGCAGCCGGAATGTCTCCGGTGACAATGGCATTTGCAGAGGCAGATACCCAGACCGTGACAATAGAGGACACAGTAGCTGTTGCCGCAGAGTCAGAAGAAGGAGAAGCAGCAGCTGAACCAGTGCAGGATATTTCAGATGCCGCAGCAGATACACCTGTGGAAGAACCTGCACAGGCAGCAGATACGCCGACTGCAGAACCAACCCAGGCAGCTGCAGATACACCGGCAGCAGAACCAACCCAGGCAGCTGCAGACACACCGGCAGCAGAACCAGCTCAGGCAGCGGATGCGGTTGTGGATGATGGCTTTAACAGCGGAGATACTGCTGAGCTGACTTTGGAGGAAGAGGAGAGTGCTACCCCTACTCCTGAGACCACTGGTCAGATTATCCTGAAGGCAGCAGATGGAACCCAGACATCCTATTCCACATTAGCAGAGGCAATTGCGGCAGCCCCGGTTAATATTGGCAAGGATGGTGAAGTTACCCAGATCCTTGTAACCGGAACTGTAGAGATCAGTGAGACTGTTGTGATCGATCAGAATAAGAATATCTCTATTGCAGCAGCTGCGGATGGAACTACTATTAAACGTGCAGCCGGATTTTTAGGAGATATGTTTAAAGTAAAAGATGAGTCCACTTCTTTCCAGTTTGGTACAGGCAAGGAGGGTGAGACTGTTTTAAGTCTGACTGTAACAGGAGCACTTGACCAGGGGGATGCAACAGGCTCCATTATTTCTGTGGAGGGCGGTTACTTCGGATTGTCCGATGGTGTAACCCTGACAGGAAACAGAACCAGTGCGCCGGGAGCTGCAATCTGTAATTCTGGCGGAAGCATCGGACTGGCAGGTGGTACTATCACAGGAAACCAGTCTGAAGGTATTGTAAATGAAGCTGCTGAAATTACAGGTGGAGCTATTTACAGTCTGGGCGAGATCCGTGTTTCCGGCGCCGTAATTGTAAAGGATAACAAGGACGATGGTCTTAATGATAACAGTATTGTTTTAGGCGGTGATAACGCATGTATCGCAGCAATTGGCCAGCTTGCTGAAACAGCAGACCTTCAGGTAAGAAGAAGTGACGCAGCTGCCGGAAAGATTATTGTAAAGGTCGGTACGGATGCGAATGGTACTGCACTTACTACTATGGAGAATATTCTGGCACATGTTCATTATCTGGACACTACAGAGTATACCATTAACAACCAGACTGGAGCACTTGAGTCTGTTACAGCTCCTGTTAGTACTATGACGCTGACCGCAGATTCTATTTCCTGGAACAAGGCGTATGAGCATACTGTTGATCTGACTTTCCATACCAATGATGCAGGTGTTGGAGGCAGATATTATGTGACCTGGGTGAAGAAATCTGATTCTACACCTGGATTTGAAGCAGTAAAGAGCAATTATAAGAGCTCTGGAGATATTGCTAGCTCTGCAAGCGTACAGTTGACAGATGTAGCTTATGATACAGCCATTAAAGTAGTTGTATATGCTGAGGATTCCAAGGGACTTGAAGCAGTTGCGCCACTTGTACTCACATTAAAGGCGAAAGCAAGTACTCCCACAGAAGCTCCGGCTACTACCACACCGACGCCAACCACTCGTGCAACCATTAACCCGTCTGTCAGCGAAAGCAAGGTAACCGGTCTTGAAAAAGCACTGGCATTCTACCCGAAGCAGATGTACAATTTCACAGTAACTGGCGCCGGAACTGACAATACAAACCCGGTTAAAGGTGATACCAAGTGGATCCCGTATGGCTGGAGCATGTCCGCGAAGAACATTGACACCGGATATCAGAAGAGCTGGTCTATCGGAAATGTAAATGGTATCAAGCAGGCGAAGACCTTTAGAATGTATATCTTCTTCCAGAAGTACATATACAATGGATCCGAATGGGAAGCTACCGGCGTGAAGGAAGCTCTCCCTACAGAATTTAAGTCCAAGGCAATCGACTTCACAGTAACTCCATCCGGCACAATCACGCCAACTGCAACAGCCGGTTCTGGTTCCGGCGGTTATGATTATAACGGAACAGGTAGCGGCGATGGAGATGGAACAGATGGCGATGATGCAGAGAACCATGACGGAACAGACAGCGATACCGGTTCTACATCTGCAACAAACGCGAGAACAGCCGATAACTCCCCGATTGCCACTATGATGATGCTTGCAAGTCTTTCTCTGGTAGCTGGAGGTTATGTTATCGTCAGAAAGAGAAAAAAAGAAATCTAAGAAAATCTATGGCATATGAATAACCATGCATTTTGATCAGAAGTTTTTCTGACAGCAAAATAATAAGAAACATACATTAGGCAGGTCTTTTGACCTGCCTTTTTGCATATAATAATACAGGCAGCGGGGGGACAGGCTATAGCGTGTAAAAAAAGGCCTTCTGCAAGATGTACGTTACACTTTGTTGGAATGATTTTTCAAACACGCTCTAGAGATGAAATGCCGCCTGAGTTTTTTCCTGCTGCAGGAGGTAAAATATGTTGTCAGAAAGCGTATTGTCAGTCAGAAAAGAATTGTTCCCACAGAATAAAACGGCTGTCAGTGACATGCCGAAGGTAAATATACAAAAGAAAGTACAACCGACAGATGCAGATATGGTACAAACATCGCTGTCATTTGAAAACATATATTATTCTTTATGGGAAATAGCTGGACGCTACAGCAGCTTTTGCCAGTTTCGCGTGATTGGAAACAGTCATGACGAGAGAATGATCCCAATGCTGGAAGTTGGCACCGGGGCACAGATGATCTTCTGTGTGGCTGGAATTAATGGAACTCAGGCTCTTTTGCCGGAACTTCTTCTGAAAATGGCAGGAGAATACTGCAGGGCCTACGAATGCGGCTGGAAGCTGGATGAATTTTATGAAGTGAAAAAACTCCTTGATAAAATAAGGATCTGTCTGATTCCGATTCTAAACCCGGATGGTTATGAAATCCGCCAGAATGGCTTTGGTGCTATTCGAAATCCAGTTTACCGTCAAATGCTTCGTATGCAAAGCATTCCTGCTGAGGATTTTGGATATAATGCCCGTGGAATGGATATTTCACATAATTTTCCAACGGTTCATTATATCCGTTCACGTATGGGAGAGGAACCAGCCAGCGAGAATGAGACAAAGGCATTGATCCGGATCATTCAGGAATATGATGGAAGAGGACTTTTGACGTTTGCTCAATCCGGAAGGGAAATCATTTATTATCACTGTCAGCAGGGAGTGGGAAGTCTTCCGAAATCCTACCGGCTGGCAAGACATATGCAGAAATCTTCTTCCTATCATCTGGAAAGGGAACAGATGACCGAATCGGCCAGGGAAAAATTTAAGGGAATGGGAACCCCGGAACAATACTATATTCAAACGAAAAAACAGCCGGCATTTCGTATTAAAGTACCAGCTCAAAGTGGAAATGGAAGAGGTGTTGAAGAGGATAAAAAGGCAGTATATGAGGAAATACATTTGCTTCCATTGGAATATATATTTTCATTAGACAATTAAATGTTATTGTTTGCAGGTGAGCTTTTGCAAAATAATTACTTGAGAGAGCTGGCCGGTAACCGTAAAAGGAGATGTCCGAAATAATCGAAACATCTCCTTTTAGTATTTGATTTGTTTTTAGGCGTTTACGAAACGCAGAGAGGATTGCCATGCGCATCCGAAATGATTATTTTTCAGCAGCAGCTGTTTCCGGTTTTTCGTATTTCCTGCGGATATCTTTCATGACAAAAAGATAGGAAACACCGGTAAATACTGCTGCCGTAACCCACGCTGCCGGGTCACAGAAGCATGCAAGTGCATAACTTCCTACAGCCATGGAAATCATTGCCACAACCAGACGGGCAACCAATTCCGAAACACCACCCATCATAGGCAGGAATCCATATCCGCAGCCCTGCATGGTGTTTCGGAATACGAAAATACTGCTTAAAGGAATGTAAAAGATCACACTCATATAAATATAAGTTTTTGCCCATGGAAGCATGCTGTTCATATCCACATCTCCAGTGAAGAAAAGTCCAAGAGCTGGTTTCAGCAGAATACAAACCAGCACGGCCGCTGCAAGAGCATATACAACAGAAGCTTCCAGAGCCGCTTTAACACCCTGGCGGATTCTTTTGATATCACCTTTTCCGAAGTTCTGTCCACTATATGTCGCCATAGTCTGTCCCATAGCCATCATTCCCTGGGTTACCAGATTCTGTACCTTGCTGGCTGCCGTAAAAGAGGCAACGGCAACGGAACCGAAAAGATTGATGGCAGACTGCATGACCATGGTACCGGAAGCTGTAATTGCAAACTGCAATGCCATAGGAATTCCCATAGCCAGCTGGTTACGGCTCTCCTGGCCGTGAAGCCTCCAATGTCTTCTGTTTGGGGCAAGAGAAGGCATACGTATATAGATGTAGACCAAACAGAGTATTGCGGAAACGCCCTGAGAAATAATGGTTGCCCATGCTGCTCCGGCAACGCCCATTTTAAAATTGATAATCAGTACCAGATCCAGAATTACATTTAAAGCTGCGGAAAATACAAGAAATACCAGCGGAATCTTACTGTTTCCAACTGCACGCAGGTAAGAGGAAAACAGGTTGTAAAAAATAGTGGCGATGATTCCGGCGCTGATGATCATAATGTAGGTATATGCATCCTGAAAAATGTTGTCAGGTGTGTTCATCAGCTTCAGAAGAGGGCGCATGCCCAGCAAACTTAAAGAACTGATGATTACGGTAAAAATCAGGGAAAGAAGAATTCCGTTAGCTACACTGATCTTTACCCCTTCGGTATCTTTGGCACCGAAGCGCTGAGCGGTGAGTACGGAGAAACCAGCTGTGATTCCCTGCGAGAAGCCCACAGTAAGAAACATGATCGTTCCGGTGGATCCGACTGCCGCAAGGGCATCCGCGCCTACATAGCGTCCTACAATAATCGTATCTGCCATATTATAGAGCTGCTGAAAAATGTTTCCAATAATAAGAGGAAGCATAAATTTCAGGATTACCGGCAAAGGCCGGCCTTTTGTCATATCTTTTTCCATAAAAAACTCCTTATTGAGAAATATAGAAATCGTAAATAAAAAGTGTTACTAAATTACTTACATATTAGAGTGTGTCAGAGTCTGTTTGAAAAATCATTTCCACAAAATATAACGCACATTTTGCAGATTGCATTTTTTTACATACTCTGGAAGCGAAAATTATTTTATCACACTGCGGATTATCTGTCACTATTTTATTTTTGACTATTTTAAAGGCATTTGATGCCATAATGTTCAAGAAACCACACTTTTTCTCAAAAAATGTTTAGGAATTTTGACTGATATGTTGGTTTTGCTTGCTATTTGCTCACATAAATGGTAAAATCAAATATAACGTGAAGATATTTTTTTCGAAAGAGAGGCATTCATATAAATGGCAAATGAACATGGAGAACAGATCAGAATCGTGCAGGAGACTGTGGCTGGTAAGGAGATTACTTTTGCCCATGTAATGGGAGGACCGGCACCGATCATTTATCAGAAGCTTGGGTTGAATCCGCAGCTGGATTATCGTTCCTCTGCAATTGGAATCATGAATATGACACCGCCGGAATCCGCTGTTATCGCTTCTGATATTGCGGTGAAGAGCGGTAATGTTTATCTTGGATTCGCAGACCGGTTTACAGGGACTTTGATCATTACAGGAGAGATTTCTGATGTAATGTCTGCAATGACTGAGATCGTAAATTATTTCCGGGATTCTCTGGGATACGTGGTCTGCAATATTACGAAACGATAGGAAGTAGAAGCATGGAGCGAATAACGAAGGAAGAGCTGCTGGAAATGCTATTCCATGAAGATTATGAACACCTGAAGGGGAAGAAGCTTCGTATGACTCGTGTGCGTGTACCGGGAAAGGAAGTTTGTCTTGCCCATGTGATCAGTCCTTCCCAATCTTGTATTTATGAAAATCTGGGACTGCATATTGGAGTTCATGAGGGGGAAGACCACACAGGAGAATCCATTGGTCTGATCCGTTTTACTCCCTGGGAAGCGGTTGTGGTAGCTGCAGATGTTGCCATGAAGAGTGCAGATGTACAGATCGGGTTTATGGATCGTTTTTGCGGTTCTCTGATCATTACAGGAGGATTGTCCCAGGTGCAGACTGCTGTGGAAGAGGTCGTACGTTTCTTTGACAGAGAGTTAGGCTTTAAAACATGTGCGGTTCACAGAAGCTGACAGATACCTTATGGCTGCGGGAACAGCAGCTTATGGATACGATATTATGATATGCAAATGTAAAAATAATGCACTGCTGTATTTTTACAAGTAAGGTTTATTGAAAACAGGGGAAATACAATTCGATGAAGAAAATTTTTTTGATGGGAAGAAGTGAGGCCGGCAAGACCTCACTGACGCAGGCACTAAAAGGCGAGGAGCTTCATTATATAAAAACACAATATACCAATTCCAATGACGATACCATTGACTCTCCGGGGGAGTATGCAGAGTCAAAAAGATTCAGTGTAGGACTTGCATGTTTTTCCTTTGAGGCAGATGTGGTGGCAATTGTGCAGGCTGCAGATGAGCCATTTAATCTGTTTGGTGCAAGCTGCCGCTCTTTTATCCTTCGTCCTCTTATTGGCATTATCACAAAAATTGATTCACCATATGCCAATATCCCTATGGTGAGACAATGGCTGATCAACGCTGGATGTGAACGCATTTTTATGGTGAATAATGTGACCAGAGAGGGAATTGATGAGTTGATGGAATATCTGCAGGAGGATACCCCGAAGCTTACATTGGAACAGGCGAAATTCAAACAGAGCCTTGGTCTGAACGAGTGGGATCCTCTTCCAGAGGGAGTGGCTTATCCGGAAGAAAAAGAGAATATGCTATAAAAAATTCCCATTCAGATTTTCCTGTTATCTGGATGGGAATTTTTATATGGTATGTTGCTTATGTAAATTACGGTATTAAAGAAATGTACCGCTTTAACAGACAGAGGGTTTCTTCCTTCGGACGATCAGACTGGTGATCGTGCCGTTTTCTGTTTCTTTATACAATTCTGTTAACATCATTTTTACATCCGAAGGTTCCAGAGGCGGAACATATTGGGGCGGTAAATCCTGAAGAATTCCATTTTGGATAAAAGCTGACAATCCTTTTTCCGAGAAAATCGTTACATAATTTTTCTGAATGTTCCGCAATACGGAAAAATGTTTTTCAACAAGGTGGAACATGGTATCATAAGGCAGGTTTGGTGCCTTCATATATTTTTTTATAAGTCCAGGAGTGATATATCTGCCGGGACAGGGATGCGCCATGAGGATTTGCAGTCTGTCAGGACTGGTTCCGGTAAGATACTCCTGCAGCACATCCATAATATTTGAACTGCATTGTACCCAAAGCTCGCAGTTTTGAACCAGAGATAAAAAGTAATTCCGATAATAAAACACTAAAGGCTCATTTTTGAATACCTGGGCAGTACTTTGATCTTCTGCAATTGTTTGAAGGATATTATCCGAATGCAGGGATTTATACAATTTTGAATTATTTGACGGATGGAGAGGGAGCAGCCTATTTCTATAATTCGGATGGAAGAAGGAATAAGGGAAAAGTAGAGAACTACTATTATTTGCCTGACTGTTCAGAAAAAGATACCGATTCTATCAATCGAGGCGGAATGATCCAACCTATTGGATGTCATTTTTTAACTGAGGATGATGAAAAAGTTTGGAATGATAATTGGATTAATAGCAGTTTTAATGTGTGTACCAGAAATGGCATGGGCAGAGGCAAGCTCTGTTCGGGTAGATGCACAGGAGGTTCCAGTAAATGGAAACTGGTACGAGTATAAAATTTCAGAAGGGGAATATGTATATTGTCCTATTGTGATTAAAGATAATGGAAGACTGGATGTAAGTGTTCAGATAAACTTTGAAGGTCACCATTATGTGGGGCTACTGGATCAAAACTATGAGGCTGTCAGGCGGGACAGCGTGAATCCCCCGGAAGAGGAACCGGAGCCTGAAATTGCAATTCCTAAAATAGAAATAGCAGTAGGAGAAACCACAGAATTAACAACAGATAGTAGTTCTGATAATATCAGCTGGGGCAGCACAGATCCGTCCGTAATCGTGGTATCCAACACGGGAACTGTTATGGGCTTAAAATCCGGAACCGCCTGGGTAGCAGGAATCCCCACCGACGGTTCACCGATCATATTATATCAGATATTGGTGCAATAATTGGAAAATAAGTTAGCAACCACCAGTTCAACTTAAAATCTATGATTTCGATATTCCCGGGGACTGCATCCCTTTATTTTGGCAAAAACTTTGGAATAATAATTGGGGTCTGAAAATCCAGCCTTGTCAGCCACCGCGCTGACAGGCTGGTCATCCTGCAAAAACTCCAGGCTGCGCTCGATCCGATATTCCTGCAAAAAGGCAAACAAGGTAGTATTCATATGACGTTTAAAAAGCCGGGTACATTCGCTTTCACACAGGTGGATGTGTCCGGCGATGTCATTTAAGGTGATCTTATTTTGATAATTTTCTTCTATGTAGGACAGAATCTTCTTGATTCGGTCGTATTCCAGAGAGTTTTCCCTGGAAGCCTGGGGTTCGTAGGTAATATGCTCCAGAAGAAGCCGCCACATGGATTGCAGGCAGATGGTAATGTCCAGCTCATAAAAATCCGGTTTCTTTTCATCCAGATCAATAATGCGGAGAAGATATTCGCGAAAAGGCTTGTGCCAGGGCTCACTCTGGTCGATACAGATGGCAGGGAGCATAGAATCCTGAATGACAGGATCTACATATTTGCTGTTGACAGTGCTTTGGAAAAATCCATAAATCAGCCTGGAATCAAAAGTTACAGGAATATAAGCGCAGTCCTTCTGATTTTCCATTGTGCCAGAGTGAAGGGCACCGGAGTTGTTAAATACAATATCTCCTTCTTTTAAGTGGTAAACCATATGGTTGACCTTGTAGCACATAGTGCCTTTTTGCACATAAGTAATCTCTATTTCCGGGTGCCAGTGCCACATAAAGGAACCAGACTCATATTCTGAAAGTTTCTGGTAGCTGACCAGGAATGGAAACTGTTCATTGCCGTGCTGTTTTAATTCTTTTTGAAACTGATTGGTTATGATCTGCATGCCAAACCTCCCGAGAAAAAATTTCATATCCTGTGGACTGTATAGAATTCCATATGTTCAAAAATAGAGAACTACAATAAAACGCATAAATTTACCTGTATTATACATCTGTTAAAGATAAAAACGCAATATATTACTTGTTTTTCGCAAGTTATTTAAGGTAATGCAAAGGAAATGCATGTAAAATGAAATTAACTTGATGAGAGATCCGGATAAGCACAGATGAAGCGGAAAATATGCACTGAGGCAGCTGGAGTACAGAATGTAAAATTATAACAATATTAACAAAAATAGGAGAATGAGACCATGAATTTACCAGAAAAAGCAAACCTTGAGAAAATCTATGGAGAGAACAGTGCCTGCGCAGCTCGTTTCCAGAATCTAGCAGACAACTTTGCCAGAATCTACAAACATGACCATGCAGATTTCTTTACTTCCCCTGGAAGAACAGAAATCATCGGAAACCATGTTGACCACAACGGCGGCAAGGTAATCGCAGGAAGTATCAATCTGGATACCATCGGCGCAGCTGCACCGAATGGAACCAACGTGATCCACATTACAAGTGAAGGCTACAGAGATGAGATCGTAGTTGATCTTGACAAGATCAGCAGAGCCAACTATCCGAAAGGAACCTTTGCCCTGGTTGCCGGTATGATGGAAGGTGCGAAGAAGAATGGCTTTCAGACAGCTGGTTTTGATGCCTATGTAAGCACCAACGTGATCGCAGCAGCAGGAGTAAGTTCCTCTGCATCCTTTGAAATGCTGATCTGCGTAATCATCGATTACTTCTTTAACGACAGCAAGATGACTTACACAGACTATGCAAAGATTGGTCAGTACGCAGAGAACGTATACTGGGATAAAGCTTCCGGAATGATGGATCAGATGGCATGTGCAGTTGGTGGTCCGGTTCTCTTCGACTTTGCAGACAGAAATGATCTGAAATACAGCAAGCTGGACTTCTCCTATGGAAAATTTGATCACAAACTGGTTATTGTAAACACCGGAAAAGGCCATGCAGATCTCAGCCAGGAGTACTCTGAGATTCCAGGTGAGATGAAAGCAGCAGCCAAGGTACTTGGTGCAGAGCTTCTTCATGAGACTACTCTTGAAAATCTGCTTGCACATGTAAACGAGATTCAGGACGACAGAGCAATTCTCCGTTCCATTCACTTCTTTGAAGAGACTTCCCGTGTAGAACGGGCAGCAGAGGCAATTGGTAAGGCAGATTACGAGGAATTTTTGAAGCTGATGGATGAATCCGGAAGATCGTCCTGGGAACTGCTTCAGAACTGCTACTGCATGAAAGACTGCCACGAGCAGAAGATCCCGTTGGTTCTTGCTCTTACCCAGCTGTTCCTGAACAAGATCGGCGGCGGTATCTGCCGAGTACATGGCGGCGGATTTGCCGGTGTTATTGCAGCTGTTGTACCGGAAAATGAAATGGAGAATTATGTAGAATACATTTCCCAGTATGTTGGCAGAGAGAACGTTTATCCAATGGATATCCGCGCAATTGGAGCTGTTCACATTGGATAATGACAATATTCTGAGTTATCTGAACTAAAGGTGACCTTTTTCGCAGCAGCTTTTCGCTATGACAGCCAGTTTAGAACTTTTACAGTCTTTTTGTGTTACCGTATTTGCGTAATATATACATAAAGAATCTGGACATATTTCCTTCTGACGTGCTATATTGAGTCTATCACAGAATTTTCGGAAATAAAGGAAAATACGAAAGAAGGAGAATCAGATGGAAAGATTGATTTTTCATGTTGATGTGAACAGCGCTTTTCTTTCCTGGGAGGCAGCGAGCAGAGTAAAGGCAGGTGAGCCGGATCTGCGGGAAATTCCGTCTGCAGTAGGCGGTGATCCCAGGACACGTACCGGAATCATAGTTGCGAAATCCATTCCTGCCAAGAAATACGGAGTACAGACTGGTGAGCCCGTGGCAATGGCCCTTCGAAAATGCCCGAATCTGGTAGTGGTACCTAGTGATTTTCGCCTTTACACGAAGAATTCCCAGGCATTTAAAGCAATTTGTAAATCTTATGCTCCTGCAATGGAATCCTTTTCTATTGATGAGGTATTTCTGGACATGACTGGAACTTCCCTGATCTACCCGGATCCCATAGCAACAGCCTGTGAGATAAAGGATAAGATTTATCAGGAGCTTGGATTTACAGTAAATGTGGGAATTTCCACCAATAAGCTGCTGGCGAAAATGGCCTCGGACTTCGAGAAGCCAAATAAAGTGCACACCCTTTTCCCGGAAGAAATTCCGGCAAAAATGTGGCCTCTTCCCATCAGAGATCTGTTATTTCTGGGAAAAGCTTCGGAAAAGAAGCTGGTTGATTTCGGTATCCGCACCATAGGGGAACTGGCTCGGGAAAGGGAGTCCACTATTCAGACACTTCTGGGAGAAAAGACCGGACATCAGCTCTTCCAGTACGCCAGAGGCATTGACAATTCTCCGGTTTTGGAAGTGCCTGAGGAGAGTAAAGGCTTCAGCGTGGAGAAGACTTTCAATGATGATATTGTATCTATGGAGCAGATCCAGCCTATTTTATTGGAGCAATGCGATGTGGTAGCCACCAGAATGAGGCGGAAAGGAAAGAAATGTACCTGTATTTCTGTCACCTTCCGCACTCTGGATTTTAAGAATCGTTCCCATCAGATGAAGCTTGGAAGCGCTACGGATGTAACTGATGAAGTCTACGCAAATGCCAGAAAACTGTTCGCAGAGTTCTGGAAGGGGCAGCCATTACGTCTGATCGGAGTGGCACTCACCGGACTTACTGAGGACGGATTCGAACAGATGTCCCTGTTTGAGGACTGTGCGAAAAAGGAACAGCGCCAGAAGCTGGATGCAGCGATGGATGCCATCCGCATGAAATTTGGAAACGACAAGATCACCCGGGCCAGCATTATGAACAGCAATGCAGGAATCGGGCGAAAAGCCAAGGCGCAGATGGAAAACGAAGAAAATGGAAAAGGATTCTAAAAGAAATAGAAAAGAGAACATTGTCATTTCCTTTGCAGGGAAATGCAATGTTCTTTTTTTGCACAGGAAACACTGTTTTGTTCCTTATGTGAAAAAATGTAAAAAACCACTTGACGAAAATGCAATTCTAGTGTACTATACAGCTATGACAGTGATACAGAAAGAGAGGTAACCATGGAATATAATTCATCGCTGCCAATTTATCTCCAGGCAGCAAATTCTATAAAGCAGGATATTGTAACAGGCAAGCTGTCTCCTGGTGCGAGGCTTCCATCTGTGCGGGATCTGGCAGTAGAATATACCATTAATCCCAATACAGTCAGCCGCGTATATAAAGAATTGGAGATGGAAGGCGTCTGCTTTACCAGACGCGGGATGGGAACCTTCGTGACAGAAGATCCGGAAAGAGTGCAGCAGCTGAAGGAAGAGATGGCAGGAGCCCTGATCCGGGAATTCCTGGAAGGAATGGAGCAACTTGGTTTTTCCAGAGCTCAGGCAATCGGATTTCTGGAGAAAGAACAGTCGGAATGACGAGGAGTGTATAAAAATGATCTTAGAGAGCAGAGAAGTAACGAAGAAATACGGCAGTAAGACTGCTGTGAATCAGGTATCTTTACAATTGGAGCCAGGCCTTGTATACGCCATGCTTGGCCCCAATGGAAGCGGCAAGACCACCTGGATGAAAATGGTAGCAGGACTTGTAAAGCCTACCAACGGTGAGATCCTTTATCAGGGAACTCCCATTGGAAAAGAGAGTAAAAAAGAAATTGCTTATATGTCCACGGAGCCTTATTTCTACAACTGGATGACAGTTTCAGATGTGGGAAAATATTATGAGGACTTTTTCGAAGATTTTTCCATGGAGAAATACAGACAGATGATTTCCCGCATGGAGCTTACAGAGGACATGAAAGCGAAGAAGCTGTCCTCTGGTATGATGGCCAAGCTGAAAATTGCAGTTACCATGGCAAGGGAGGCTAGGCTGTACTTGCTTGACGAACCGTTGAACGGCATTGACCTTCTTGCAAGAGACCAGATCATGAAGAGCATTCTGGAAGCCATAGATCCAGATGTGACACTGGTAGTTTCCAGTCATCTCGTAGACGAACTGGAACGTGTAGCAGATGCAGCCATTTTTATGAAAGATGGTATTTTGGCAAATCAGTGCATGGTAGAGGAGCTTCGGATTAATCAACACAAATCCGTAGTGGATCTGTACCGTGAAATCTATGGACATGGAGGAGAAGAAGTATGTTAAAGTTGATGAAATATGAGCTTCGGAAAACCGCATTTTCCAAACTGGTTCTGTTGGTGATCACAGCAGTTGCAGAAATTGCATTTTTAATAGGTGTATTTTGGAAAAAGGATAATATTCTGGCAATGGGAATTATTTTCCTGGTCATGTGTACAATATTTGGTGTTATCTACATTGGTATAGAGAGTGTAAATGTTCTCCATCGTGACCTGAATACCAAACAGAGTTATATGTTATTTCTCACACCAAAGAGCAGTTATCAGATTCTGGGAGCCAAGATCCTGGAAAATGGAATTTCCATTATCATGGCAGGCGCATTTTTTGCAGCGCTGGCAGCCATTGATGTGACAGTTGCAACTCTTTACATTGGCGGTCTGAAAGAGATGATCAATCTGGTGAGTTCCTTTATGGAAGTAAACTGGTCCGTGACTTTTACTCCGGCAGAAGCAGCTTTCTATTTCTTTGGTCTTCTGGCAAGCTGGATCGTCTTCATTGTGAATGCTGACCTGTCCGTGATCTTATCCGCCAGTGTCCTTGCAGGCAAAAAAGGCAGCGGCATCGCCGGCTTCCTTATCTTCCTGGTAATATCTTCTGTTATTGGGAAGCTGCTGGATCTCATTCCGGTTCTGAAAAGTATGGAACTTACTTTTGTCCTGTATATTGCAGCATCATTTGCCATTGCGGCAGTGCTGTATGTAATCAGCGGCTGGATCATGGAGAAGAAGCTGAGCGTATAATAGAAAACGCAGGATCAGAAGGTTAGAGCGTCAAAAAAGATCTATTTCAAAACAGGGCATTACCTGCTTCTCGTTGAGGAGTAAGTAATACCCTGTATTTTTTTACTTAATCAGGCGTTTTTTGAATTAGTACTGACCACTCTGGCCGCTCTGTCCTGCGGACATGGATCTTTCCTGCGCCTCGATCATCTTTTTCAAAATAGTACCTGAACAACCTTAAAGACATTTTCTGAAAACAGTGTCAGAATTAAGTTAATATCACTAAAAAATAGAGATTTTAAAAGAGACATCTTGTCTCTAATTTGTCTCTTACTGTTTTGAAAACTCATTTTCCTAGCGGCTATTGCGAAAATTCCTCGCAGGGTTGGTCTGGTGCTATTATGAATTTTGTGATATTGGTAAAACTACAATACTATATATGGGCACCTCTTATAAACAATATACAGAGCAAAAACAGAGAACGAACATTCGAATATGATGCATATAATAGTTCCGGAAAAACTTATTTTATATGATTGAAATTAGGATTATCACATCACACAAATGTCACTAAAAAACATATTAAATAGCAGTTATTTCCATATTTTTCTGGTAATACTCAACATTGTATAAGTGAAGGTATATGTTTGAAAAGGAGATGTAAGTGTGGAACGAAAAAGATGGACAACGGATGAAATTGCTGTCTTGCGAGAATATTACCCATATGAGGGGGAGGCTGTTTTTAAAAGGCTTCCAGGCAGAACAAAAAAGAGCTGTAGAATACAGGCCTCGAAATTGGACATAGCTAAAAAGAAAATAGTGGATGAGCCTGTAGAAGTACAACCTATTTTGGGAGAAGAAGCTCTTTATATAAAATTATGGTCTAAAAGCGAAGATGAGATATTGAAGCAATATTATCCATATGAAGGTGGCAATGTATGTAAAAGGCTGCCTGACAGGGATGCTGGGGCGTGTAGAGGACGTGCCAGTAAACTTGGGCTTTCATATTTGGATGGTGACAGGAAATGGTCTGTGCAAGAAGATGAGATTTTAAAAAAGTATTATCCAAGTGAGGGGAGTAGTGTAGCGGAAAGACTATCCGATAGAACGCCTGCAGCTTGCATTAACAGGGCAAGAAGACTGAACATTCAGGTTAAGCAAAAATGGACAAAAGAGGAAGAAGATATCATAAGTAAGTTTTATCCAGCCGAAGGTATAAAAGCATTTGAAAGATTACCTGGGCGTTCGATAGAAGCGTGCTTAAAAAAAGCAAAAAATATGAATGTTGCTTCGGAAAAGCAAACTGGAAGATGGACCGAAAAAGAGATTGAAATTTTAAAGAAATATTATCCATCAAAAGGCTTTGGATATGTGCATGAACTGTTGCCAAATAGATCAGAACAGGCGTGTAGACATAAAGCCTTGCAGCTTGATATCTGTGCGAAACGGGAAGAAATAAGATGGACGAAGAAAGAAAAACAGATATTAAAAAGATATTATCACTGCGAGGGTGGTGATGTGTGCAAAAGATTACCTGGAAGAAGCAGGAACGCTTGCGTTGGAATGGCAAAAAGGTTACAGCTACGATATGATGATAATTTTTACCATGGACCGGAACCGGATAACTGGATTGTGACAGCTATAAAAAATAGTACCGTAAAAACCAGACAATCAATAATCGAATCCGAAATAAAAATTGAATTGCCAGGAAATAGTATTATTACTATAATGGCAACCTGCCGGGACCAGAAAGAGGGCTATGTGAAGATGTATACAAGTGATTTTGATAAAAATGATGGTTCCATCAATGTTGAAAAAATAGCCGGTAAGTTAGGGGTTTCTATTGAAGAAGATAAGGCTTTTATTATATGCCAGGAGAAGGAAGCCGCAAATTATGTGTTGCATCTTTTGGAAATGTGTATGTTCTGTTCGCTGCTTGCTGCATGATGGGACTATTCCGATATGAGTTTATAAGTAATATTAAAAGAGCCGGATCCACAATCGTGAATCTGGCTCTGCTTTTAAGAAAGTTTGGTTACAAGTTCAAGAGTTATTTCAGGCAATATGTCGGTCAGCCTATCTGTTTCATATTCCAACCTGCTTTTTAATTCGGGATTATTCATCCGTACCCTGGATTGAAGCAGATATTCCATTAATTTGTTCGGCGGCGTCTGCTGCCCGCATGAATAATCTGATAAAAGAAGATTCATAACTTTTTCTTCTGCAAGGTCCGCAGCACGTTCGGCAGGAGAGCGAAAAGTGAATGATTCCGGATTGATAACGATATCATCATAATTAATCAGTGTTGCAGTTAGCGGGATGTCTTTCTGGTATTTTGCTTCAAGAGAATCCCAAAACTGTTTTTTGGCACTTTTATTATTTTTGAGATCATCTTCCGTGATGATGTATGGGATAAGTCCGGAAATCGTGGCAAGCTTCTTCGAATATATGTCATTTGGACACAGAAGTTTGATATATATAGCTGGTTTATTATCTAATCGGCCAATTAGAATCTGAGAACCTATATATAAATTAAATTCTGTACACTGCATACTCCGTTCGGCATAGAGAACTCTCCGCTTCACTTCATTAGCAGCCATATCTAATATGGATATATCCTCAGGCCGCTTTATTTGGTTAAGAGCTATTTCATCAACGATTCTTTCCGTTTGCCACTGTACAAGCCCTTCGTATGCCAGGGAAGCCCTTTCTTCGATAACACGCTGCATTTCAAATAGTAGCATTTCCAGATCCGAAATACAATTCACATCGGGAACTAAAAAGCCTTTTAGTATGATCATATTAATCGTCCTTTCTGTTGATTTACCTGATTAATATGTCATATAGAAGAAAAAGAATCCGATGGGGCATTGGCTTTTATTTGACCACAGTTAATTTGTCTCTTACCTGTTCTCGGTAGAATGCTTTTAACTTTTCCTGCTTTACGGTTGAAAGCCCTAATTTTATTAGCTCAACGGTTGCTTCTGAAAGATACTGATAATGTTGATCCTTTTGGAAAGTCTCAATATCTGCTAACACATCATAGGAAACAGAAATGTTATATCTTTTTTTATTTACTACTGCCATACTGATCTCCTCCTTTGAACTTATTATACACTGGTGAACCACCGGTGTAAAGCACCAGATTAATTATTTTAAAATCTTTTTTTACTTGGATTTACTGGAAAAGTATTGACACTGAACCATTACACCACTATAATAAAATACACAGGTGGTTCACCAAAAAATATTAAAGGTGGTTCACCTAAAATGCCTAAAATACAATGAAAAATCAATGTGGTGGTTCACTAACGACAAAATTAGCAGTGAAGAAACACCATGGAAGGACTAAAAAATGAACAATGAAGGAAAAAGAGTTACGGTTTCAGTTACCAGTGAAATGATGGCAGAACTGGACAGAGAAAAACGGGAACGCTATTATTCACAGTCTCAAAGTGCTATGGTACGTGACCTGATTGAACGTGGAATGAAATTCCGAAAACGAGAAAATAAAGAAAAATTTAATTGAAAATAACAGGGATTCAACATATATAAGGAAGAGAGAAAAAAGGAGGACGCTTTATGAAGGATATTAGTTTGTATACAGTGATGGTTTCTCTGAAATTAAAGGAAAAAAGAGAATTACAGAATTGGGCGAAAAAGACATTGTCTCAGAAATACAGCGACAATGCAGTAAAGGTGTTCCAGAAATACCTCCGGGGAGAAGCAGGAGCTGAGGAAGATCTGCTCCGAATGTCTGGAATTGAAACTGTATTAAGGCAGATATATAAAGACGAGGCAGGTTCTGTATTCAAAAAATATCTTCAGGGTGGTGACGAGGTTGTAGAAAGTCTGCTGCAGATGGCAGATAATGGAGAAGTCCAAATCACCAGGGAATTAGTGGATTCCCTGAATAAGGCCATGAGAGAAGAAAAGGTTCCGATGCCGGCAGAGTGTATGATGGAACTGTATCATTCAGAAGACGAATTTCTTGTAAAAATGTCAAAAGAATATGCGGTTATCAATTACGGGGATTATGTATATGAGTGTATCCATAAGTATTACTCAACATATGCTACATATCACCTTACAGAATTGTATCAGTGTGGTGTTATTGGTATCCTTAAGGCAATGGAGAGATATGATCCTGCATCACACGCCTTTATCACATACGCAAAGCCGTACATTCAACATGAACTGTCTAACCTGGTGAATTTCTATAATAACGGAATCAGCGTACATTATAATGCGATTCAGAAAAAGATCAAGACTGCTGTAGACCAATTAAATGAGGAAGGTTATGCGGTTACGGCCCAGAAAATTTCTCTTTTAACCGATATTAAACCGGAAATTGTTAGAAGAGAGCTTAATTATATGCAGAGAACGAATTTCCAGTACCTGGATGATCCAGACACCAATATTGATGTTCCATGTCCATATAATAGTACGCCTAGTGCTATTGCGGAAATGAATGAGAAGAACAGGAGCCTGTATGCCAGTCTGCTTAATCTGGACGAAATGACACGTACAGTCATTGTTTTAAGCACTGATGGCTATACATATGAACAGATTTCTAAAAATATGGATATTTCTGTAGGAAAAGTAAAAACAGCATTGACAAATGGCATCAGACAGCTTAGAAAAGATAAAAATCTGAAAAAGGCTTATTCGGATATGATGAGCGAAGCAGAAAGTGAAATGATGCAGTATGAAACACCAATCACGGAGACTGAGAAAAGTGCGAAAGCGCAGTGCATTTCCTGCCTTAGCAGTATGAATAGTATGGCGGGAATGGCACCTGGCGAAACATTTGAATTTTCCGGTACTTTCTCAATATTTGAATAAACGTAGCAAAAAGGCTGCTGCTTAACGGTTATAAAATCGTTAAACGGTAGCCTTTTTGAATTCCTGAAAGAATATCATCTTTTTTCAGCAGAAAAAACAGTGTCATTTCTGATATTTTGACAATCCATTAATGCAGACCTATATGCGTTCCGAATGGAAAGCCTTTCTTTTTGAGCAATGCTGGAAGAAAGTTCCTGTATCAGTTCCTGTGGTATACCTGCACTGCGCAGTTTTTGATAAATGCTGTTTATCTGTTTTGCAGCGCTGTCTGACTCCTGCCTAAGTACTTCCTTTTCAACCAGCTTTAAGCGCTGATCGAGAAATGCGTTTAATAATTTATCGTTTAATTGGTTATTGTTTTCTTCGGAATTTCCTTCAATGAATTTTACTGTTTCAGAAGCTGTTGCAGGATGAATCTTTTTACTCCCACAATCAGGGCAATAATCTATATTGAGAATGTTATCATAAATATAATGACATTTTTCACAAGTGAATAGCATAGCTTTCCTCCAGACCAAGTACATTTTGAAGGGGCTGTCTATTGAATGCACAAATACTAGACAGCCCTTTTGAATCAATTGCTTTTTTTGATTTTTGAGATCTCAGTTTCAATCTGTTTAAGCGAAAAGTGCTTTTTTATACTTGCATCTGTGTGTTTTTCCCATGTTTCAGGAACAGAGATGCATAACAAATTTGATAGTTCCAGGGTGCTTTTTGCAATATCTTTTAAGTTCATAGATCTTGTGCCGGTAAAATTAACGGCGTCTCCTTTACTCATAAGTTTTGAATAATATTATTCAGTTGGTATTTCTTTGCCTTTTGTACCTTTTTTTGAAGCAGGAATAATAACAGATTTGTGGTCAATAGCTGAATCTTCTGGAATATCTTCTAAAACAATTTTATCTGGCATATTCTGTTCGCAAAATTCTTTAAAGGATAATAAAACAGCATAGTCTGTTAAATCGTTACGATAGCGAAAATATTCTGCCTGCTGCCAACGGGTTAAATCGGCTTCTTTTATAAAGACAAGTTTTCCAGTGTATTCGTCTATTGTGACATAGTCATAGCCATCCTGCTTTTTGCAGCTGCACATGAATGATAAATTAAGTGCCATTGAAACATCTCCTTTTAGTTATATCATTGGTGTGTGAGTAGTATATGTTTGTTCGCTCCGGCTCACATATTCGAGAAATGAAATATGTTATTTCTGAAAAATAAAACATTTCATAGTATAAGTTCTTATAAAGTATTACCGTGAACATAAATTATAAGTATTATACATAAAATATGTAAGTTTCGCAAAAAAACAGCAAAACGGCTTTAGAACATGAAAAAGAATAATATATGTCCCCGGGATTACTAAAACTTATTTTACCATATTTTCTTTCCCATGTCTTGTGGAATATTCCAATGCCTGTTATTAGGTTTCATATATAATATGTACGATGGGATCCCAAAATGAACCACTTTTATACAAGAAAACGTTTACGTACAGGAAAATTCTGTTTAAATTGGATGACATATTAAGAATGAAATTATCATTTAGAAAAAGGGAGGAAAACTAAATGGCATATAAACCTTAGAATTATTTTACAAAATACCAATTTCAGGGAAATGATTTCTAAAATCTCTGAGGAAGGAACGACATGATTATTGGAACCTATATAAGAAGATTATATTTCAATGCAGAAACCGGCCAGACAGCATTTTTATTTCGTACTGATACCAATAAATGTATGAAAGTTGTCGGAAAATACTGTTTGCAGCAGGAAGGATTCCCATTGGCTATTGACGGAACTTTTAAAAATACAGAATATGGTCCTGAATTTCACATATCAACTATTGATGTTGCGATTGTGGATACTGCGAGAACTGTAGAATTTTTGATGAAGGTCGAACCGGAGCTTTCGGAAGCGGATGCAAAAGCAATCTGCAGCTATTCCTGTTGTAAAGTATTCATGCTGGCCTATGATCCAGATGAACGGTTTTATCAGGTAACATCTGTTAATGAAGACCATGCCAGGCGGCTAATGGTTAAATTACGGGCACTTTATAACGAACTGTCATTGTTCTATTTTTTACTAAGCTATAATGGCACTTATGAGCAATGTAAAAAAATTCTTGCCAGGTACCCTGAAAATACAGTGGAGGTTTTTAGGGAAAATCCTTATCTGGTTTCTAAGAATGCGGCAATTCCCCTTAAACTAGCAGACCAGATTGCTTTGACAACAGGGACCGGAGAATATTCGGTACAGCGAATAGAAGCAATTTTGGAGTGGTGTATTTCCCGGGAATCAGCCGCTGGAAATACATTTACGGATATTGCAAAATTATACCAGGCAGTAACACGGGCGTTTGGCGAGATCCCCAAATCAGTTATCACGGAAGTTTTAAAGAAAACAAATGCTATATGCTGTGACAGGGCATTTCCAAATGATTACTACGAACCGTATTTATTGGAAGATGAAACTCTTGCAGCAGAGAATTTTGCAAGACTCATGAAAACAAGAAAAAATCTCAGTTTCCATCCGGAATTTATTGAGCAGATTGAAAAGGAGAGAGGGTTCGCATTTGGAAACCAACAACGTCAGGCGTTCCAGCTTTTAAGAACCACTGGTTTTAAATTATTGACAGGCGATCCGGGAACCGGAAAAACTACAACTGTTAATGGACTTTTAAGGTATATGGAAATGATATGGGTTGAGGAATTTGGTGAACTGCCTAAATTTGCGCTTTGTGCGCCGGCAGGACGGGCAGCCCAGAGAATGAAGGAGACCACAGCAAGAAATGCAATGACAATCCATAAAACCATTGAATATCAGCCAAATGATGACGGAGAATATTTTAAATCGGAGAAAGATCCTATTGACGCAGATATCATTGTGGTTGATGAAGTTTCAATGCTTGGAATATCGACATTCCGAAAACTGATCGGGGCGATCAAAAATGGAAGCCTGATTCTGCTTGTTGGAGATGTTAATCAGCTTCAAAGTGTGGAGGCAGGAAATGTACTTCAGGATATCATCGACTCTGGCCTTGTAGATCGGTGTCACTTATCAGAGGTATTCCGCCAGGCAGAGGAATCTCTAATCAACAGGAACGCAAAGAAGATAATTTCTGGGGAAACAAATCTGGATGTTGGAAATGACTTCAAAATTCAGAAATGCAGTCCAGAAAATATCCAAAAAGCGCTAAAAAATAATGTATGTGATTTACTCAGGCATTATGATGCCTCCAGGATACAAGTGCTTTCCCCGGTAAGAAAGGGAAGCTGCGGAGTAAAAGATGGAAATACAACCATCCAGAATATATTTAATCCTGGGAAAGGCGGGATCTGGTTTGGATACCGGAATTATAAATTGAAGGACCGTGTGATGATGATGTCAAATAATTATGCTCTCTCATATTTTAATGGAGATGTTGGTTACATAACTGAAATACGGGATAATTATATGGAAATCCAGATTGGAGAGGAAAAAATAAAGCTTCCAACAGAAAAATATGGCGATATGGATCTGGCATATGATTCTACAGTCCATAAAAGTCAAGGAAGCGAGTATGACTATCTTATTATTGTACTGCAACAGGAAGCTATGGGAATGCTGGATCAGAACCTGCTGTATACTGCGGTTACCAGGGGAAAGAAGGAAGTGAGAATCTTATATGAAAATGATACTTTACAAAAGGCCATTACAACAGGTCGGACAGTAAAAAGAAACAGCCATTTGGTTCAACGCATTTATAAAGAACTTGGAATTTAAAAAGGATCCGTATGGATCCTTTTTTCATGCAGCTTTTGCTGCAAAGTGGGTACATCATGTGGGGGATTCTGATAGAGCGTTTTTATATTGCCAGATAAAGATTATCAGCATTTCGTTCAATATGGATTGATTTTGCATATTTTGACAGATATACCTCCAGTTCTTTATCTGAAATATCAATTCTGGCACTCTTGGCAGCGGACGCAAACAGTTTATGTAGCTGGATTGTGGTTTTGTTGCTGAGAAAATCATTGATCTCCAGCTTTAGTGCAGCTTCATACAGTGGCTCTAAGCTTCCGGAATAAAAGTCATCCATATAACAGTAAGCTGTTTCAATATCATCCATAGCATCAAGTACCTGGTCGGACACATTGTCTTTCTCGACAGCAACCTGAAAATTGCAGAGTGGTAAAGAATTGATCAGGCCGAAAAAGTCCGAATCTGAAGATACCAGAATAAAATCTTTGATTTTATCTTCATAATATGCTTTACAAGCGCCAGTGGAGAGCTGAATATCGACTAGCGATTTGTTTTCGACCACACGTTCAATCAAATTATGCTCAATTTTTATTTCTGTAAATCGGTGCAGCAGTTTCCAGGCATTGGTTGTGTGGATATCGTCATATAGACAGATTTTTCTGATTTTACTGAAGCCATCCTTGAATTTTTCCTTTATGCCAAGAAGCATACAATAGAGCTTGTAGACGTTTGTGTTTTCGCAGTCTACCAGAATGTAAATATCACCTGCTGCCTCAAAAAAGCGTTCAAATCCAACTGAAAAATTAGCAGATCTGTTTATTACCTTAGAGGAATCATTAAAGCTTTTTCCATGTGCAGCATAAATACAGTCGGTAAATGCCTTATCATTTGTTAAGGCTATACTGGCAGTTTTGGTGGAAAGGTTAATATAGATGTGGTACGGATATAGGTTACGTTTTGATGCAAAGCTTTTTACAACGGCAAAACCGTCTTTGGGTCGGCTGCATTTCATTGCAAATAGTTCTTTTACATATTCATGGTTGACCCAGATGGGATAAACTTTGGGGATTACCTTACCAGTGTAATTGGTAATTTCCTTGGTGATGTAGTAAATGTAATCCTCCGCTTTTGTGTTTACCTTTACGATTTCAACACCGTGGGAGCGCAAAAAGCGAAAATCCTTTTGGGAAAAATAATCTGGCAGAGAATCCAAGTTCTTTAAATCATAAATGATTTTCTGTGAAATCTCTTTGTAATTATTAAGCAAAGCAGTTCGGAACTTGCTCATAATCCGCAGGATCTTTGCTTCAGGGATATTCTCCATTTCTTCAAAAATTTCATCCTTATAATTCATAAAATAGTCTTCACGGTCTACTCCAAGTAAGTAAGCTGTTTTGGAAACAAGATTATACATTCCGGATTCGTTATAATTGTCCATGTTTTTCTCCTCTTTTTTATATAAAGTTTCTGTCCATGTTTTTATAAGTGTGTATCTACCCTGTTTTATTAATGTTTATTTTTCTATGATGTATCCATAATTTTCCTCCTTAGTCCTAAAATATAATTTCATCTATAATATGTTTTTTTATAAAAGAAAACAAAAGAAGCCTTGTGAAAAACGAACCTGTCAAGTCGTAAAAAACGAACTTGCTCAGGTTCGAAAAACAGACCCAATTAATACTAATAAGAATAATACTAATTAGAGTAATACTGATCTTATCAATCAGGCAGCGTTTGAAGAAGAAAACGTAAACATAAAGGGCGTGATGCTGGAGTGGGGGACTTAGGTACACTCGTAGCAGATTATTTTCCTAAGGGTAGCGAATAGGAAATGTTAAATATTACTGTGTATGTTGTCTGCAGAAAGAAAAGAGCAGCTTATAGCTGCTCTTTTCTATTCAAATGGCATCTCTTTAAGCAATTCATCCGGAATGTTCATAAACCCATCGTCATTTGAAGTGGGTGGGAACTGCAATGTCTGCTGGTCGTAGGTAACCTGATCAGTTGGAAAGAAACCGGCATTATTCTGCGAATTTCCTGTTGGCATATTGTTTTGCGGAGCGGCTGCCCCATTGTTATGTGAAGGAAAACGACTTCTTGACTGCTGGTTATTTGGAACCTGTGAAGCAGAGTGCTGGTTTGAGGAAGATGAATCAACTGGATTATCATAATGGGCTGCTCCACGGAAACTGTCTGAAGCTGCCTTTGATTCTCCAAACTGTATTTTCTCAACGAATACCCTTGTGCTTTTGATACTTTGTTCATTTCGATTTTTAAAGGTACTGGTCTGTATCTGGCCGGTAATTTCTGCACGCATACCCCGGAAAAAATATTTTTCGATATGTTCCGCTGTTCTTCCAATGGCATAACAATCAATAAAGTCTGTCGAAGGCTCCCCGTCCCTATGAGAGTACCTATCCACAGCAAGTGTGAAACTTGCGAATGCATAATTGGATTTGGAATACCGGATAACTGGATCAGCGGTAAAACGTCCGCTCAGATTTACATTATTCATGATTAAACCTCCTCGAATTTATTTGTCTCTAATATGTCATTTCCAAAAATCTAGAGGCGATTTTTATACAAGAGCCTGTTTAACGGAGCTATGAAAATTTAGGATTTTCAGAATGACATATTAAATCTGAAATCATTTTATTGAATGTAAGGAGGATGAAAAACATGGCTATTTAGTAAGTGGTTAAATGATGAATAAAACATTTTGGAGGAAAATAATGAAGATTTTTAAAAAGCGGATTGAGGCATTTCATTATGAGGAACTTTCACAAGATGCGAAAGAAACAGCTAAAAATTGGTTTTTGAATGATGAAATCAGAAGCGAGCTGTGTACAGACAACATAATGGAGGAAGTTAGGACTCTGTTCCCTAAAAGTGAGCTGAAAATACAATATTCTGTTTCAGGTTGTCAGGGAGATGGGGCAAATTTATATGGAACACTTTGTATCCGGGATGTTTTGCAGCTTCTCAAATACGACCAGACAGAACGGTTTAAAGAGCTGCAGGGATATTTTTCTGAAAAGGAAGAACGGGCCATTGAGTTTTATATGAACTATATGGAATGCGTGAGGCTGAAGGAAAACCGGAAATATTGCTATTGCATGGCAGATTCAATAGATCTCGCTGATAGTTGGATCGAAACATTGGAAGATAACGGCATTTACAATATTAACAGTAAGCTTCTGCTGAAACTTGAAAATGTGACGATCCACATGATTTCCAGACTTTGCGTGGAGTTTGAAAAAGAAGCCTATGATTTTCTTTGTACCATTTCTGATGAAGATATGGAAGAGATGTGTTCTGAAATGGGGTATTTATTCAATGAGGACGGTTCCTATTGTGATGAAATACCATCAGAGGAAAGTTACCCGGAACTGGATCAGTATGTGCTTGATGATGATCGAGGGTTATGCTTGTGGTTACAGGAAAGGGAAGATAGCGATGAGTGTGGTGATTACTTAATTGTATTTTGGATAAACGATACCCGATATTATTGCTATGTGAATGCTAACAGCATGGCAGCCGCACTTGGAATCTTTTTCCAGAATCACCCACATATCACATATGAGATGATAGAAGACCATATGGAAATATAAGATATTTAGGAGGAACTTTTTATGGCAAAATATGCAATGAGAATAATTGAAACCTTATCACGTACAGTTATTGTTGATGCTGACGACTTGGACGAGGCGACAGATAAGGCCAGAAGTGCCTATGATTCAAATGAAGTCATCCTTGAAGCTGATGACTTTGAGAAGTGTGAAATTATTCCGGCCAGCTGGACTAAAAATGGAATTGTTCCAGATGGAAGAGATACAAAGTTTTTCACACACATTCTTGGTAAAACAAATACTCGCATTCACTATCTTTACAGGGATGCATCTAATTACAAAGTAAGCAATGAAATTATTGTTCCCGGTACTTTTACTGAAGAACAAATAGATGCGATTATTGGCTGTCTGATGGATGGAGAATACTTTATTCCTTCTAAAATTGGTTTTCCAGAGAAAAAATTTGAAGATGAAACAGAAGACGATCATCCGTGGTTTGAATTACATAAGGGTGATTTTGAACCAACGTTAGAGGAACCACAAATTGATAATTCTCCTGAAGAAATCGTTGCAATTTTTCAGAATGCGAAGAACCGTTGGGAGGAATAGGCTTATGATACCTGTGTATAAGTGTAAAAAATGCCGTTGGATTGGTAAGGATACGATATTTGTCGATGGGGACACGGAGTGTTGTCCAAGATGTTATGACGTAAATTTTATGGAACTTGTTTCACTTGAAAAGAAAAGTACTTTTACCAGTGATGATCTTAAGGTGTTATGGCAGCTGTTTCAGGAAGATGTTCCGGTAAAAAATAACAGGATTGAGGACTATTTTATCGGATTTCCTGCCGGAACAAAGTGCCAGGAAATTTGGAGATGGTTTGATTCGATTTATCCAGGAGGCATAACTGCTTTAATGAGTGAATAGAGAGGAGAACTTTTATGGAATATAAAGATATAGAGAAACTTGTAAATGAAGCTGAAACGCTTTACCAGAATACCCAAGAAGGCTATGTACAGGATTCTGATACAATTTTAAAAGATCTGGTGGATGAAGCGTATGATGGCGATTATACTAGATTGTCACTTGAAATTTTCAAGACCTGGAAAACTGCTCAAAATGACTCTGAGAGAAAATTGGTGGAGGAGATGTTTATACATTTCACTGGGTGGCAGTTTAAGGAATATCTTGAAAAATGTGTGAAAGTGATGAGATATTACCAAAAAGATATCTGATTATCAGAGGAGATAAAATAATGAAGAAAAAATCTAAAAAAAACATTAAGATGGTAAAAAAATACACACATACAGTGGATCAGCAATGCCCGCTTTGTGGTAAAATAAGTTTTATGAGACTTCAGGAACAGGAATATAAGCAATGGGAGCATTATGTTTGCTACCGAGGGCTTATTCAAAAGGAAATGCCAGATACAAATAAGTTTGGAAGAGAATTCGTGAAAACAGGCTACTGTATCGAATGCCAGAAAGCTCTATTTGACAGTGATATCAGTGCCGAAGATGAAAAAGCCTTTTTTTCTTATGCAGATATAAGACCAGATATCCCCCGGCAATTTATGACGGAGATGAATGAGGCCAAGCAGGAGCCAGAAGCTTTCATTGCTTCTAAGGCAGCAGAGAAACTGACAATACCTGAGAAAGTACTTTTTCTGCGGGAATTTGACTTGGAAGATAAGCTTTATGTTGACGAAAATGGAAATGTGCTTGCTATTGAATAGCCTGAAAAAAGGGCAGCCTTGTGCTGCCCTTTTTACTTGCGTGTGTCCAGCAAAGCTGGACTACACTTGCCGGTGTAAGTCCGGTCACGGT
>ENA-UOJL01000090-UOJL01000090.1-human-gut-metagenome-genome-assembly--contig:-P47-NODE-90-length-145733-cov-11.454242_pt1 | contig 145733 bp, 114 predicted proteins | sample MGYA00242347_ERZ723894 | MGnify/ENA metagenome assembly ERZ723894
GCGCAAAGCCAGACGCATCAACTGTTTCCGGGCATTTTGGATGCTCGGATTTTTTCTTTTTTTCCATAGATTTTTCTGACCGACCTCCCAGATTTGAACCGCAGTTTGACGCGCAGGAGCGAACTGCTGCGGAAATGGTTGGCCTTTTTGAAAAATATCCCCGTTAGTGAAGCAAGATATTCACTGAAAATAGTTCACAAAAATTCAGGCGCGATTTTGTTGATATTGCCAGTGCGGAATATGGATAGGGAACCCGAGAGTTCGAAATAGAAGGTGTTTATCTGTTTTTAGTAGAATATATTGATATAACATGACGAAACAGCGGCAATTGCGAGCTCTTTTAACCCGGGACACGGCGTGAAAAGGGGCTTCTCAGCTGCGTTCCTGTGTTTTTTTTCAAATTCCAAGAGTTTGCTTGAAAAAATTTCCGTATGGTGATATAATGATAAAAAAATAATGGGGCGGTGCGGCCGGAGGATGCTCCGGCGGCGGAATAGGGTGAGATTCCCTGCGAGTGGGTCACTGTGATGCCGGTTTGAGCCGGATAAGTCAGATACGCAAGGTGCTGTTCCCAGACCGCTGCCATCACCGGGGTCGAACACTCAACAATGCGATAGAAATATCCGCGTTGCAGATTTGTGCGCCCGTCTGCTGAATGGCAGATGGGCGTTTTGGTTTTCTGCAACTCCGCCGTAAGGCGTTGCAAATACTATTATGAGAGGAAGATCGCAAGTATGAAAAAACGAGTGTTATCGCTGCTGCTTGCACTGGCTATGGTGCTGTCTTTGCTGCCTGTCACAGTGTTTGCAGTTGACGGTCACGACGGCCAGGTTCGTGTTCGTGTGGAAAACTCCACATGGAACAAGGCCGACGGCGCTCCATGGGAAGGAACGCTGGTAGATGAATGGATCACCCTGAAGGATGATTCCACCATGATGAGCTGCGTAAAATACGCGCTGGAAAAGAATCACTATTCCTACGAGACAGCCAGCAGCCCCTATGGCGGCGAATACCTCGGTGAGGTGAACGGTCTTGCCGAAGTGGACGGCGGCGCGCAATCCGGTTGGATGGGCACGCTGAACGACTGGTTCGTGAACGCCTCCTTCTCTGCCTTTACCGCCAAGAACGGTACACTGGCCGCCGGAGACGAGATCCGCGTTCTATACACCAAAACCGGCTATGGTGCAGACATCGGCGGCGACTGGAGCACGAAGAGCAACACAGCATTGTCGGCACTGTCTTTCAGCAGCGGCACGCTGTCTCCTGCCTTTGACAAGGACACTCTGGAATACACCCTGACCCTGACCGAACCGGCCAATGTGACCGTTGCAGTCACGGCAGCCAATAAGTGTAATCAGGTCTATCTGACCGTGGGCGAGACGAGCTATCGCCGCTCGGCATCCATCCCCATGGAGGACGGCACGGTGCTGACCTTCCGCTGCGGCGACGCAGAAGAAGGTACAGAAAACACCCCCGCGGTCGTTCCCACAACCTATACCGTCACCGTGAAGGCCGGCCAGCGCATCCCCAAGGCCAATGTGACCGTTCGCTCGCAGGCGGCTGGCGCTTATCTGCACGGGATCGAGACTGTGGAGGTTTCCGGCGATCTGGCCGAGAGCTACGGCTTTACCGACAGCGTCGAGGGTGTTTCCGCGTTGGACGTGCTGGTCAAGGCGCATGAGCTGGTTTTTGGCAAGGACTTCACGCCGCAGACAGCCTCGAGCTATCTGAGTGTGGGCAGCACGGGCTGGGTCTCGCTCACGTTTGGCTTGACTGACAGCTTCGGCTTCTTTGTCAATGAGGGCTGCCCCAACGACGGTACTGCATCCGCCTCCGGTGGCTACAACGGCACCTTCGTCACAAACACGGCTGTGCACGACGGCGATACTGTAGATTTCTTCCTCTACCAGGATGGCGCAACATGGTCAGATTATTATACATGGATCGACGCGCCCGCCGCCGTCGTTGATGGCGAGAAGGTCAATGTGACCGTCAAGGGCTTCTACGCAGGCAGCGCGTATCTCTATAAGGACGGGGCTGCCCTGAAGGCTGCTGCCAAGGCGCTTGAGGGCGTGCGGCTCGGCTGGCTGGAGCCTGCCACCGGCGCAGTGACTGCCATTCAGAATGCTGTCACCGATGAAAACGGCACGGCTTCCTTCGTCGCAGACAAGGCCGCGACCGGCTATCTCGTGGCGCTGTCCAACAGCGACGACGAGGTCTATGCCATTATGAACCCCACCGCAAAGATCGCGGTGCACACCAAGGTCAACGTGGAATTCAATGGCCTGCACAACGCCCAGCTTGCCGACCTGAAGGTCTATTCCTATCAGAATGGCGTGAAGGGCGCGACCGACCTGCTGACCGACCTTACCGCAGCGCCTGACGGCTATAAGCTCAAGTATGCCACCACCATGCTGTCCGGCGACTACCTCGTCGAAGGCTATGATGCCAACGGCGACTTCAACGGCAGCATCGTCGTGACCGTCGGCGAAGAGGACTGCGCCTTCGTGCTCCAGCGTGCAAACCAGATCTACGCCAGCAACAGTGGCTGGAAGGTCGGCACGGATTACACGATCGAGTACGTCGAGACCGCGCCCGACGGCACCCTGCGCAAGACCGCCCTCGGCACCGCCAACAATTACGGCACGGTCTACACCTCTGCGATCTTCCTCGAGGGTGACACGCTGAAGGTCACCCTGAAGCCCATCGGGGATAAGACGAATGACTATCTCCCCATCACCGTTACCAAGACCGGTTCGGAAACTGTGGACAAAGGCGCGCTGAGCTTCAGCGCCTCCATCCCGCAGGGACTGGACGTGAAGATCACCGCGCCCGCCGGCTCCACCGTCGTGGCCGGCACCTTCGGCGACTATTATTCCTATACATTCATCGATCCCGTGCAGACGACCGACAACGGCGACGGCACGCTGACCGCATCCTTCCGCGTGCCCACGACGACCAGGCTGAACCACTTCCTGCGGGTGCAGAATCCCGACGGCGTGACCTACTGGAGCTTTGATAGGTGGACGGCCGCGCAGAACATCACCGTCACCCGCGACGACTTGCACATGGACGACGATATCTCCGCCTCCACCGTTTACCGCTTTAAAAACAATGTCTATGACCGCGCGGACGTGTATCTGAATATCAACCGTCAGGGCTACAAGAACCTCTCCGTCGGAGAGCACTTCGAGCTGGACGTGTTCCGCAACTGGCAGGCCATCGAGGGATTCGCGAATGCCAAGATCGCACTGCCGGACGTGCACTATCAGGTGCTCGATCTGAACGGCAAGCCCAGTGACCTGCTGACCGTCACGCCCGATGCCTACAATTCCTCGTTGGCCACCGTGACTGCCAACCGCGAGGGAACGGCCATCGTCCTGGTGACCTATGACGCCATGACTCACAAGCAGGCGCAGAGCAGCACCGACAGCAAGGTGCTTTCCGCAATCTGGCCGGAGAGCACGGGCGTGTTCGTCGTCAGTGTCGGTGCGGACGGATCCGCGATTGCGACCAACATGAAGATGGATCGCACCGGCTCCGCCGGAACGCTCACCGACGACAACCTGGCGCTGGACGCAGAGCATGACATCCTGTTCTATCTCGGCACCGCAGGCGCGAGCTACACTTTCACACCGGAATCCGGCTGCACCGTGAGCATCGCCCGTTCCACGGTTGGCAAGGCCATGACCTTCTCCGGCTTCACCACCGAGGGTGTGAACGTCGATGCCAAGACTGGCGCCGTGACCATCACCGGTCTGACCACCGGCCGTCATATCGTCCGCATCGAGAAGGACGGCGTGGCAACCTATCAGGTCATCACCGCCCGTCAGGTGCGCTACGATCTTTTGGATGCGGACGGCAAGCGCCTGCCCGAGAACACTGAGTTCAAGGCCGGCGATACCGTGACCGTGCAGTTCCACGATCTGCTCTCACCGAAAGAGAAGCTGTCCGGCGTGTTCAACCAGAATTTCCTTGTGTATTACCACGACGACGATGGCCACAGCTTCCAGGGCGTTCTGCCCAGTCCCTTCGGCCTCTATGACTTCAACGGAAACCCCGAGCGCCAGAAGTTCACGCTCACCATCCCCGAGGATACGACGGGCGTGACCTATGTGCTCAACGGCTCGATCAAGATCGGCGGCTTCGGCGGTTTGCCCACCCATCGCGGCGTGTCCTACACCAAGGGCATCGACCGTCAGTTCGGCACGGCCTCGGCCGGTGTGATGACGCGGCTTCCGGAGCTGGTCATCAAGTTGGAGGGCTACGCCGTTGCGGAAACAGAGCGCCTGATCGACGCGATCGGTGAGGTGACGCTCGAAAGCGAGGACGCCATCACCTCTGCCCGCGCAGCCTATGACGCCCTGACCGAGGAGCAGCAGAAGCAGGTCGGCAATTACAAGGTGCTCACCGCTGCGGAGGCCGCTCTGGCCGCGCTGAAAAAGGCCGAACAGGCTGAGATCGACGCCGTCGAGGCCAAGATCGATGCCATCGGCGATGTAACCCTCAATTCCGAGAAGGCCATCACCGCTGCCCGCGAGGCCTATGAAGCGCTGACCGACGCTCAGAAGGCGCGCGTGGAGAACTACGATACCCTGATCGCTGCCGAGCAGAAGCTGGCCGAACGGAAGCTGGCCGCACTCCTGGAGCACATCTACACCACCACCGGCGACTATCTGACCGCGCTCGGCACGCCGTCCGTCGGTTCCATCGGCGGCGAATGGATGGCGCTGGGTCTGGCGCGTTCCGGCCGCACCGTGCCGGACGGCTACTATGACGCCGTCGTGGAGTACGTCAAGGCGCATGCCGACCAGAACGAGCGGCTCCATCGCTCCAGATCGACCGACAACTCCCGCATCATTCTGGCACTGACAGCTATCGGCAGAGATGTCACCAACGTCGGCGGCCACAACCTGCTCAAGGGCCTGGACAGCATGGCTTACATCCAGAAGCAGGGCATTAACGGCCCCGTCTTTGCGCTGATCGCGCTGGACAGCCATGTCTACCCCGTCAGCGGTGACGTGACGAGAGAGAAACTCGTGCAGGCCATTCTAGACGCTGCGCTGGCCAACGGCGGCTGGGCGCTGGACGGCGATCTCGCTGACGCGGACATGACCGCGATGGCAATTCAGGCGCTCGCGCCCTACTACGCCGGCAATGAGACCATCAAGGCCGCTGTAGACAAGGCATTGACCGTGCTCTCCGGCCTGCAGCTCGCAGACGGCGGTTTTGCAAGCTGGGGCAACGCAAACTGCGAGTCCAACGCGCAGGTACTTGTGGCACTGACGGCGCTGGGCATCGATCCAGCCGAAGACAGCCGCTTCGCGAAGAACGGTAAGACCGTGCTGGATGCGCTGGCTGGCTACTATGTCGAAGGCGGCGGCTTCAAGCACATCGCTAACGGCGAGCTGGACGGCATGGCGACCGAACAGGGCTACTACGCACTGGCCGCGTACTACCGCCTCATGAACAAACAGTCCGGTCTTTACGATATGCGCGATGTGGCTATTAAATTTGAACCGGCAAAGCCCACGACCCCCGTGACGCCCACCACGCCCACGACTGGTGATTCCGGTGTGGCAGTGTGGTTCATTGTATTGTCACTGTCCGTGTTCGCGCTGGCCGCAGCATTAGTCCTTGCCCGGAAAAAGTTCAAGACGGTATAAACAAAAAAAGCCGGCGCAGGGGTGCTTTCCGCACCTCTGCGCACGGCTCTTTCAGGAGGAAGCAACGTATGAAGAATCGAATGTTCCGGCTGACTGCGCTGCTGCTGGCGCTGCTGCTCTGCACCGCCTGCGCGGGCAAGACCGTTCCGGAAGCCTCGTCCGTTCCCACGCAGGAGCCGTCTGTCTACACCGAGGCTGAGCCTTCCGAGACGGAAGCACCGCCCACGACCGAACAACCAACACAGGCCGAAGCGCCGAGCGAGAGTGAGACACCCACGCAGGAGACCGAACCCTCCGTCGACAAGGATCGCTATCAGACTGACCCCGTCCCGGATGGACGTCCCGCGCCCGTGGAGCCTGGCACCGCAACCGAGGGCAGTGCGGCCACCTGCACATTTTCCATCTCCTGCGCCACGATCCTGAACAACTGGGACAAGTGCGACGAGGAGAAAAAGCCGCTCGTTCCGTCCGACGGTGTGATTTTCCCGCGCAGCACCGTGACCTTCAGTGAGGGGGAAAGCGTCTTTGATGTACTGCAGCGTGTGTGCAGGGAGAATAAGATCCATATGGAGTCCAGCTGGACACCCATATACAACAGCGCCTATGTGGAAGGAATCAATAATCTTTATGAGTTTGATGTAGGCTCCCTGTCCGGCTGGATGTACAGTGTCAACGGTTGGTTCCCCAATTACGGCTGCTCGCGATATGAACTTCATGATGGTGATGTCGTCGAGTGGGTTTATACCTGCGACCTCGGCAAAGACGTCGGCGGCGGCTATTCTGCCGCTGACTGACAGAGAAACGGAGCTCGTTTTTAGAGCTTTTTAATCAAAAAATGTGTTTCGTTCTGCTTTAAAGGTTTTGAAAATTTTTGGCTTTCCTTTTGCTGTTTGTGCGTATGCGTTTAAAAACAAAATCGTGACCGCTGACACTGGTCACGATTTTGTTTTTCTAATTTGATAGTTGATCTATCATGTTCAGACCACACATTTTATTATCGAATTCTGCGGATTTGAAACAGAGTTTCATAAGAAATTATCTCAAAACAGAAGATGCGTCTGGCACAAAGCCAGACGCATCAACCGTTTCCGGGCATATTGCGTGCCCGGTTTTTGCCTGCAAGGCGACTTGAAAACAATCCGCCAAAATCAGGCATGATTATGCTGATTGAATATACGAATTACAGGAGAGGGGGGACAATTCCTTGGAAGACGGTCGCAGCAGAAAAGGGAAAACTGCGTTAGGCCAGCAGAATACGAATTTCGTGTGTCCCGGTGAGCAAGGACTTTTTCCGCTTTTTCGTCGTCCGCAATACCGAACAGCAGTGCAAAACTCGCGCCAAGACCCTCCTGATGGTCGCAGCCGCCGAAGGGATCGCACAAATAGGTGTAATTCTGCTTTTCCTCCGACCAGAAATGTGCGTTGACGGAGTTCTTGAGGCGAGCGGCCTTTTCGGCATAGGCGCTGCACGGTAGCCCAAGCGCGGCGGCCATTTTGTCGGCAAGAACGTAGGCATGATAATACAAACAGTTGGTCGAGAGGGCAAACATGGGGATGCCGACACCGGTATCGACGCAAAGCTCGCGGTTCTGTTTGGCAAAGGTCATGATCACGCTGGTGCCGTGCCGGGCATAGACATCGGGATAGGCGGCGATGCCGTCGCCATAGCAGGCCGGACCGCGGAAAAGGTTCTTTTCGGCGTCAAATTCCGTGGCTTCAAATAGGCGAGGGAGTTGACGGCAGCGCGGTAGGCAAGCGCCAGAAATTCACGGTCGCCGGTGCAGAGGTATAGCTGTCACGCGCCGGTGACCCAGATGATCGCGTCCCAGTATTCGCCGCCGATGCGCAGAATGCCGTCCTTCTCCGTGAGAACGGATTCCAGCGTGCTGCGGCTGATCTCCGGGCAGATCAGCGCACCTGCGTTCCATGTGTTGATCGCGGCATCTCTCGTCCAGGGCGTTGAATAGCCCAAGCCGGCGATGATCACCGGCTCCGGCCTCGTCAGGATTCCGTCCTGAAAGGGAAGAATGTTTGCGGCCAGGGTCGCGATGGCGAGACGATAGGCGGTGTTGATCTCTTTGTTGTTCGTTTGAAGATAGGGAAAATTCATGGTGTCTCCTTATATGTTGTCAGATCGTGCTCGGAAAGACTTCCTGATACCTTGCGGCATGAGAAACAGGCTGTCCGGCTGCGTACAGATGTGAGGTATGTCGAGGGCAAGAGACTGCCCAAGTGGTTCGGAGAGCTGTATCTCGAACGGCACAGAGGTACCTATACCTCCATGGCCAAGAATAAAAACTACAACCGCCGCAGCGAGTTCCTCCTGCAAACGGTGGAGGGCATGAGCCTGACGAAAAAGCTCCTGACGGGCGCGGCCTATCCAAAGCAGGCGCTTTATGCGGACTGGACGACGGTGCTTCTGAATCAGTTCCACGACATCATTCCCGGTTCGTCGATTCCGGAGGTCTATGAGGATTCCACGGCGCAGTACGAGGCGCTGCTGAAAGAGAATCTTGCCCGCAGGGATCGCGCGTTTCAGGCGCTGGCCGATCAATGTGCAGAGAAGGGCGTGCTGGTCTACAATCCGACCGGCGTCTGCCGCGACGGCATGATTCAGGTCGCGGGGCAGCCCGCTTTTGTGAAAGACGTTCCGGCGTGGGGCTGGAAGGTCGTCCGGCCGGAGATGCTGAAAGATTCCGGCGAAGCGCCCAAGGCGACGCCGACGCATATGGAAAACCGGTTCTATTCCATTGAGCTGGATGAGACCGGCTGCCTGACGGGCATCTATGATAAAATCAACTGCCGGCAGGTGCTTACCGGCCGCGCCAATGTGCTGGAGGCATTTGACGACCATCCGCGCAACTGCGACAACTGGGAGATCAGCAATTACTATACGGAAAAGAAGTGGGAGATCAACGACGTGCAGAGTCTGCACGTCGAACAGGATGCGCAGACCGCGCGTGTTGTCATCCGCCGGCGTTTCCTGCATTCATCCTTGGAGCAGACGATCACGATCTATCGTGAACGGCCCGGAATTGACTTCTCGCTTTGCGCGGACTGGCACGAGCATCATATTTTCTTAAAGACGGCTTCCCCGGTGGACATCCTTTCGGACAAGGCGACTTATGAGATCCAATATGGTGCGGTCGAACGTCCGGCGCATCAGAATACTTCGTGGGATGCGGCCAAATTTGAGGTCTGTGCGCAGAAGTGGGCGGATTATGCCGAGGCCGGTTACGGCGTGGCGCTTCTGAACAACAACAAGTACGGCTACGCCATTCACGACGGCGTGATGCGGCTGTCGCTGATCAAGTGCGGCACTTATCCGAATCCGCAGGCCGATCAGGGCGAGCATCACACGCGCTACTGTCTGCTTCCGCACGCCGGAGACTGGCGCGAAGCGGACATTCCAGGTCTTGTCTATGCGTACAACTGCCCGCTTGAGACGGCGGTCTGCGTGGACGGCGGGGTGCTTCCCGGCGAATTCAGCGCGGTAAGCGCTTCGGAGAAGAACATTCTTGTGACGACCCTCAAGGAAAGCTGCGACGGCGAGGACGTGATCCTGCGCGCCTACGAGTCGCAGGGAAAACGCACCGAAGTGTCGCTCCGTTTGGGCTTTGCGGCGCAGCGTGCAGCCGAGGTCGATCTGATGGAGGAAAACGTCCTTCAGGAGCTTCCACTGCAAGATGGAGAGATTTCTGCAATGTTCCGTGCCTTTGAGATCAAGACGTTTAGAATTCAAGCCAGAAAAGGAAAATTAAAATGATGTCAGTTCCTGCCATTTATCTTCATGAGGACGATCAGTGCGTTTTTCTCGGCACGGGTGAGGGAACCCGAAACGGCTGCAAGATCAGCGTGGACGACGGTGTGCTTCGCGTCTGCGCGCACGGAGAAGCCGTTCGGCGGATCGAACTTTTCTGGCCAGTAACCTTTGTGGACGGCACAAAAATTCTGGCCGATCAGTGGGAGCGCGGCTATGGCGCGCTCTCGTGGCACGAGCCGGATGAAGCCGAGGTCATGCCATGGTACTTTCTGGCGTATTCCGAGGGAGAAACGCAGTGCTTCGGTGTGCAGACCGGGCCGTCCGGCCTCTGCTGGTGGCAGATCAGGAAAGACGGGATTTCCCTTTATGCGGACATCTCCTGCGGTGCGGATGCCGTGCTGCTGAACGGACGGACGCTGGAGGTCTGCCGCATTGTGATGCAGACCGGGGAGGGCGATCCTTTTGAAGCGGCGCAGCGCTTTTGCCGCGCCATGTGCCCGAATCCGAGGATGCCGGCCGCGCCGGTCTACGGCGGCAACGACTGGTACTGCAATTACGGCGACAGCTCTTATGAGAGGATCATCACGCACACAAAGCGGATCGTCGAGTGCAGCCCGCAAAGCGATGTCAAAGGCAGCCGAGGAAGTCAAGAAGCTGATCGACGCCATCGGCGAAGGCACGCTGAAATCCGAGAAGAAGATCCAGAATGCGCGCAAGGCCTATGACGCTCTGACCGAGGAACAAAAGAAACTCGGCGATAATCTCGATACGCTGCTTGCAGCGGAGCGCCGTCTGGAAGAACTCAAGAAGGCGGACGACGGCAAGAAGCCCGTCAAGACCGACGACTCCATGAACATCGGCCTGTACCTGACGCTGGGCATTTCCAGTGTGCTGGCGGTCGCGGCTCTCATCTTCTGCAAGCTTGCAGAAAAGCGCCGTAAATGCAGTCGATTAAGGGAAAGCACATCGAGCTGGAAAATAAGCTCTTTACCACAGAAAAGCTCTGCGCACACGCGGAGCTGAACGGGCTGTATCACAAGAACGAAGCGGCATTTCACGAGGCGGAAAAGCGTCTTGCGATGCTGGAATTTCATGACATTTACTCCGGCACCTGTGCGCAGAACGACGAAAAGAGCAGCCTGCGCAAGGCGGACTTCGCCTTGGAGCTGCTGCAGGAGGAATTTGACAAGGCGTTTTTTGCGCTCTGTTCGCAGGCGGCGAAGGCAGGCGAGGGAGAATTCCCAATCTTTATCTACAATCCGCAGCCTTATGCGCGTGAGACGGTCTGCGAAACGGAGTTTTTGATGCCGAAAGCGCTCATTTCCGATACCGAGCAGTATACCGTGACCGCCTATCAAAACGGCAAGGCAATTCCCACGCAGTGCATCAAGGAGCTGTCGAACATCCACTATGACCGCCGCAAGCGCATTGCATACCGCTGTACGCTTGCGCCCTTCGGTATGACGCGGGTGGACTTCAAGGTTGCGGTGACGCCGAAGCAGCACCTGCCGGAGACCGTCGGGGACGAAATTGTCTTTTCCGACAGCCTCAAGACGCTGCGCATCAGCCGGAAAACCGGCCTTCTGAAAAGCTATGTCGTAGGCGGCCGCGAGTTGCTTGCGGGCGGCGCGTTCCAGCCGGTGCTCTATGACGACAATGCCGACCCTTGGGGCTGGTACATGGACAAAATCGGGAAAAATCCGCAGAATTTTGCCCTCTCGGATTGCAAAACCGGCCCGTTCGGTAAGCTGAAAAACGTCAACGTCATTGAATCGGGCGAGGTTCTGACCGAGGTTGAGAGCTTTTTCGAGGCCGGGGCCAGCTTCGTGCGCATCTCCTACAAGCTCTACCGCGATCTCCCTTACACCGACGTTCGCATAAATGTGCTCTGGAACGAGCAGCAGAAGGCGCTGAAGCTCAAGCTTCCCGCCGCGTTCGACGGAGAATTCTTCGGGCAGATCCCCTTCGGCACGGATACGTTTCCAAAGGACGGCAGGGAGATCACCGCGCACCGCTTCGTCGGCTTTGCCGACGGTGAGAACTCTTTGACGCTTTACAATAACTGCACTTACGGCTTCAGCGCGGAGGAAAACGACCTCTTTGCCACGCTCCTGCGCGGCGCGGCCTACTGTGCGCATCCGATCGAGGATCAAAATGGGATCCGCGAGCTGATCGACAAAAATCGTTATATTCCGTACATCGAGCAGGGGCGGCATGAATTCTCCTTCCGCCTGTCCTACGACAGGTGCGAGGAATTGGAAAACAACGCGCAGGAATTCTGTAACGAGCCTTACAGCCTGAATTTCTTTCCGCATGGGACGGGCGAACCGGCGCGCGAGACGCTGCAGCTTTCCAATCGCCGCATTTCGCTCGTCAGCTTCTACCGGACGGAAAACGGCTACACGCTGCGCCTGATCAACAACAATCCCGCGCCCGTTTCCGTGACGCTCTGCCTGTGCGGAAAGGACTACCCACTTTCCTTCGGGAAATTCGAGGTCAAGAGCTTTACCTATGACGGAAGCACGCTGACCGAGCAGCCGCTCTGGACATGAAAGGAGAACGCATGAACAAGGAAAACTTGAAATCCGGCCTACAGGAGGCTCTCGCGGCCTATGATTTCCCTGAAACGCTCGTGGGCGCGGTGCGCTATGGCTGCGGCCACATCAACGACACCTATTGCGTCCTCTGCCAGCCACAGGAGGGCGACTGCGTGCGTTTCATTTTACAGGGTCTTTCCTCCGCGGCCTTTCCGCATCCGGAGGAGCTGATGGAGAATTTTGTCCGCATCACGGGCTATCTGCGCGAAAAAATCAAGGAGAACGGCGGCGATCCTGCCCGCGAAACGCTCAGTCTGCTGCCCACGCGCGACGGCAAGCCCTATTTCACCGACGCCGGCGGAAAGGTCTGGCGCGTCATGCCTTTCATCGAGGGAACCGATTGTTTCCAGCGTGCGACGCCGGAGCTGTTCGCAGCCTCGGCGCGGGCGTTCGGACATTTTCAGTACCTGCTGCGCGATTTTCCCGCCGGGACGCTGCACGAGCCGATCGCGCACTTCCATGACACGGAGGATCGTTTTAAAAAGTTCCTGGCGGCACGCGAGGCCGACCGGATGCAGCGCGCGGCAAGCGTTGCGGAGGAAATCCAGTTCGTCCTAGACCGCGAAGCCGACTGCTCGGTTGCGCTTCAGGCACTGCGCGAGGGCAAGCTGCCACTGCGCGTGACGCATAACGACACGAAGCTCAACAACATTCTCATCGACCGCAAGACCGGCGAGGGCGTCTGCGTCATCGATCTTGACACGACCATGCCAGGCCTGTCCATCAACGATTTCGGCGACTCCATCCGCTTCGGCGCGAACCACAGCGCAGAGGACGAGAAGGACTTGTCAAAGGTCAATTTTGACATCAAACTATACGAAATCTATGCGAAAAACTTCATCGCCGGTGCGCAGGGCGGCCTGACGGAGGCGGAGCTTGCGTATCTGCCGTGGGGCGCGCGGCTGATGACCTTGGAATGCGGCATCCGCTTCCTGACGGACTACCTCGACGGCGACCGGTATTTCCATATTTCCTACCCAGAGCAGAACCTCGACCGCTGCCGCACGCAGTTCAAGCTCATGCGCGATATGGAACAGCAGTTCGAGGAAATGCAGAAAATCATTGAAAAGTACATCTAAGACTATGAAAAACTACGCATTCGGGGTCGATGTCGGCGGAACGTTCTGCAAGCTCGGCCTCTTTGAAACGGACGGAACGCTGCTGGAGCGCTGGGAGATCCCGACAGACACGCGGGACGGCGGCACGCGCATTTTGCCGGATGTCGCCGCCTCCATTCAGGAACGTCGGAAGAAACTGCCAGAAAACTCCGTCCTTGGGGTCGGCGTGGGCGTTCCAAGTCCCATGACGCAGGACGGCGTTGCGATTAAAAGCGTCAATCTGGGCTGGGAGAATTATCCGGTCGCTTCGGAGCTTTCGCGCCTGACCGGCCTGCCTCTCTACGCGGCGAACGATGTCAACGTCGCATCGCTGGGAGAACTCTGGAAGGGGAGTGCCGTCGGCTATTCCAACGCAATCGTCCTGACGCTGGGCACGGGCATCGGCGGCGGGCTGATCGTCAACGGCTATCTCGTCAACGGCGAGACCGGCTCGGCGGGGGAGATCGGGCACGTCATCGTCAATCCGCAGGAGACCGAGCGCTGCGCCTGCGGGCGCAAGGGCTGTCTGGAGCAGTACGCCTCTGCCACCGGCCTTGTGCGCATGGCCGAGCGGCGGCTGAGCGGCACGTCGGCGCACAGCGTGTTGCGCGAAAAGAATCCGCTCACGGCCAAGGATATCTTTGACGCGGCCAAGGCGGGCGACGCAATCGCCGTGGAGCTGGTGGAGAGCTTCGGACAGATTCTCGGCGGCGCGCTGTCGGACATGGCGTGCGTACTGAATCCGGAGATCATCGTGATCGGCGGCGGCGTGTCCAGGGCGGGCAGCATCGTGACAGACGTCGTCCGGCGCTTTTTCTACGAAAAAACGCTGTTCACCTGCAAAAATACGAAGATCGTTCTTGCAACATTGGGCAATGACGCGGGCATTTACGGCGGCGTGCGGCTGCTGTTAGAAAGAATCGAGGAATTGAAATGAGATTAATCAAAGCAAAAGACTATCAGGAGGCGAGCCGTCAGGTTGCCAACATTATTTCGGCGCAGGTGATCCTCAAGCCGGATTCCGTGCTTGGCTTGGCTACGGGCAGCTCGCCCATCGGCGCGTACCGGCAGCTCATTGAGTGGTACAACAAGGGCGACGTGGACTTTTCCAGAGTGCGAAGCGTGAATCTGGACGAATATGTCGGCCTTGCGCCTTCGCACGAGCAGAGCTACGCCTATTTCATGCACCACAATTTCTTCGATTTCATCAATATCAAGCCGGAAAACGTACATTTGCCCGACGGCCTCGATCCGGACGCCGAAGGACAGGGAAAGAAATATGACGCACTGATTCGGTCGCTCGGCGGCGTGGACTTGCAGCTTCTCGGTATCGGCCGCGACGGTCACATCGGCTTCAACGAGCCCTGCGGCGAATTCGTCAAGGGCACGCACTGCGTCGAGCTGACACAGGACACGCGCGAGGCCAACGCGCGCTTCTTCGGAAGCATCAACCTCGTACCGAAAACGGCCTACACGATGGGAATTTTAGACATTATTCAGGCGCGCCGCGTTGTCATGATTGCCTCGGGCAGCAGCAAGGCCGCGATTGTGAGGGACGCCTTCTGGGGACCGGTCACGCCGCAGATTCCGGCTTCGATCTTGCAGCTCCATCCGGACTTCACCCTCGTCGCGGACGAGGAAGCGCTGGCCATGGTCAATCAGGAAAAACAGGCAGGATGGGTAAATAAAGGATGAAAGAGTACACCGTACAGCGATTGCTCGGCGGCGACGTCGGCGTTGAAGACGTGATCTGGAAGGGAATCCCGGCACTCTCGGTCAACTGTTTTCCGTGGCCGGCATTTGAAAAGAAAATCACCACAACGGCAAAGCTCGCAAGCACTGCCTCCGGCCTTCTTGTACACTTTGAGACGGATGAATGGCCGCTTCTGGCGCAGAAAACGGAAAATAACAGTCAGGTTTGCGAGGACAGCTGTCTGGAGTTTTTCTTCCGGACGGAGGACACGCTGAAATACATCAATCTGGAGATCAATCCACTGGGAACGATTCATGCGGACTTTGACCGTGAACCGATTCCGGTCGATGCAAGGCAGCTTCGCCTTGTGAGCTGCATTACGCCGGAGAAGTGGATCCTGCAATATGAGGTGCCGTTTTCTCTGATCGAAAAATATTTCGGCAGTGTTGGGAGCTGCCTCCATGCAAATTTCTACAAATGCGGCGACAAGACCGTTCATCCGCATTATGCCTGCTGGAACCCGGTGGGAGGCGAAAAACCGAACTTCCATCAGCCGGAGTCCTTCGGGAAGCTGATCTTTGCTTCTGGAAAACGGTGCTGAAGAATAACGATCAAAATAGCGCAGATTCTCTGTGCCGTGAGAAAAGCCGTCCCACACGGATGCGTGGGGCGGCTTTTTTGAATCGTCTGTGCTTGTGTCTGTTCGTATTTACTTTTTCTTTCCGGCATGGTATAATCCAAACAGAAAAAAAGCAGAAAGAGAGAAGAAATTATGAACGTTGTCTTTGTGATTTTTGGCCTTCTTGCGCTCATCGGCGGCGCGGTCGCCGCGCTGGTGACGCACCGGAAAAGCTGGTGGGCGGCGACCCTGATCGGCATGATGCTATTCGTATTCGGCTTTTCCTTTGAAATCGTTCCGACGGGCTACACCGGCGTCCGGACAACCTTCGGACAGATCTCGAATCAGATCGTTCCGCAGGGCTTCAATCTGAAAATTCCCTTTGCACAGAACATCAAGCTCGTCAACAACAAGCAGCAGGATACGGTGATCAAGTCGCAGATCTGGGGCGAGAGCTTCGAGAAGACGCCCGTCTATGCCTCGGAAGTGACCGTGACCTACCAGATCGCCTCTAAACGCTCGGCATGGATTTTTGCCAACGTGACGAATACCGATTCCCTCATCTCGCAGGACATCGTTGCCTCGGCGATCAAGTCTGCCATGGTCGAGCTGACGGCGGACGAGGTGACGGTGCGCTCCCGCATCGAGCCGGAGGTAAAGGAAAAACTCATCGCCTCCATCGACGAGAAATACGGCGCGGATACCATTGAAATCCTCAAGGTCACCATCAATCAAATGGATTTTGAGGACAGCTACAACGCCGCGATTGCGGCGAAGTCTGTCGCCCAGCAGGAGCAGGCAAAGCAGAAGATCGAAAACGATACCGCCATTGCCAAGGCCGAGGCGGACAAAAAGGTCGCCATCACAAATGCCGAAGCGACGGCGGAGGCGCTGCGCATTGCGGCGCAGGCAGAGGCCGATGCTAACCGTCTGCTGGAAGAAAGTCTGACGGATCGCGTGCTGAAGAACCGCTTCTATGAAAAGTGGGACGGCGCGCTGCCGAAGGTCATGGGCGAAAGCTCCGTGCTGATGGACATTACAGACGAGATCAACTGATACCGGGAGAAAAACGGATATGAAGAAACCAAGAATTCTTGTAGTCGGCAGCCTTGCGATGGATCAGACCGCAACCACGGCGGTCTTCCCGCGGCAGGGACAGACCGTGCTGGGTAAAAAATTCCGCAGTGCGCCCGGCGGGAAGGGAGAAAATCAGGCCGTTCAGGCGGCGCTGCTCGGCACGGACGTGACCATGCTGGGCAAACTGGGCCGCGACAGCAATGCGCAGGAGATCCTCGCGGCCTGCAAGGCGGCCGGGGTACATACGGAGCATATGCTCTTCGACGAAACCGAGTCCACCGGCTGCGCGATGATCATTCTGGAAGAGCAGCCGGACGGCTCCACACAGAACCGTATCCTCGTCCTGCCCGGCTCCAATATGACCATTACAAAGGAGGACGTCGAATTCCTGCGCGATGGGATCGCGGAATATGATCTGGTCATTCTCCAGCTGGAGATCCCGATGGAGATCAACGAGCTGGTCGCGGAATTTGCCCATGAAAAGGGCGTGCAGGTGATGCTCAACCCGGCGCCTGCCGCGCCGCTTTCCGAAAAGCTGCTGCGCTGCCTGACCTATCTTTCGCCCAACGAGCATGAGGCGGCGGACCTGACCGGCGTTCCAATCCGCAGAGAGGGGAAAAACGTCAACTGGCAGGATGTCGAAGCGGCGGCCAAAGTGCTGCGCGACAGAGGTGTAAAGAACGTCCTGATCACGCTCGGCTCCGCCGGTGCGGCGCTCTGCAATGACACCGGCATCTATCATAGTCCCTGCGCTGAGAATATCACGGCTGTCGATCCGACAGCGGCGGGGGATTCCTTCGTCGGCGCGTTCTGTACAGCCGCCTGCTGCGGCTGGGGCTGGGAGGAAGCACTGCGCTTTGCCAACCACACGGCAGCGCTGACGGTTTCCCGTCCCGGTGCGCTTCCGTCGCTGCCGCGGCTGGAGGAGGTCAAGAAGCTTCTGACCGAGCGCACCGGTGCCTGTCCGGATACTTCCGTTCTGGAATAAAAACGACCCGATGCGGTTGGCTAACCGCATCGGGACAGACTGTCAAAAAACCTATCGAACCGAAAGTTTCGGAGGGAAGGAAAGAGTGAAAGGGAACCGTCAGGGTTCCCTTTCGCGTTCAATAACCCGCCGCAGCGGCCAAAATTGCAAAATAAAAATACAAAATTCAGATTTTGCAATTTTGCAGACAGCTTGTCAAAAAAGTCCAAAGGGACTTTCTTGACAAGCTGACCCGATGCGGTTGGCTAACCGCATCGGGTTTTTCTTATTCCGGGCAGGTGAGTAGGGCAGAGCGGAGCCGGATGCGCTTTTCCTGTAAAAGCGGCGTGAGCGGCAGGCGAAGTGTCTGGCGGCACAGACCGAGATCTTCCAGCGCTGCTTTGACAGGGATGGGATTGACGTCGGAAAACAGCGCGTCGATCAGGGGCAGATACCGGCATTGCAGGGCGGCGGACGCTGGGAAATCCTGCCGTAGGCAGGCCTCCGCGATCTCCGCCGTGATGCGAGGCCGGACGTTTGCGAGCACGGAGATCACGCCCTTCCCGCCGAGCGCCATGACGGCGGTGATCTGGTCGTCGTTGCCGGACCAGACGTTGAAGTCCTCACCGCACAGGTTTAGAATGTGTGCGACCTGCGAAATGTCGCCTCCGGCTTCCTTCACGCCGTTGATGCGTGGATGCGTGCTCAGCATCCTACAGGTTTCCGGCCTGAGATTCACACCGGTGCGGGAGGGAACGTTGTAGGCGATCAGCGGCAGCTGCACAGCGTCGGCAATGGCAAAGTAGTGCGCGGCAAGTCCTTCCTGCGATGCCTTGTTGTAATACGGCGTGACCGCGAGCAGCGCGTCCGCGCCGCAGGCTTCGGCCTGCCGGGCAAGGCGCACCGACTGCGCGGTGCTGTTGGTCCCCACGCCGGCGATGACTTTGCAGCGCCCGGCGCAGTAGGCGACCGTGTGCCGGATCAGCGCCTCGCGCTCCTCCGGCGTGAGCGTGGATGCTTCTCCTGTCGTGCCGCAGACGACGATGGCGGCGATCCCGGCGTGAAGCTGGCGTGCGAGTATGGAGTCGTAGGCTTCAAAATCGATCCCGTTTTCCAGAAACGGCGTGACGATGGCGGTCGCCGCGCCAGTGAAGACAGGTTCTTTCATAAAAACACCTCCGTACCATTGTATGAAAGTATGCCGGAAAGGGTGCGGGAGGTTGCATTTTTTCCGCGCCTGCGCTATAATACAGCAAGATATTCATGGAAAGAGAGCGGAAACATTGAAAACAAGTGACTTTTACTATGACCTGCCGCAGGAGCTGATCGCGCAGACGCCGCTGGAGCGCCGGGACACCTCACGTCTGATGGTGCTTGACCCGGCGACGCAGCGAATTGAGCACCGTCATTTTTATGATCTGATCGACTATCTGAATCCAGGCGACTGCCTCGTGATGAATGACTCCCGCGTGCTGCCTGCGCGCCTGCTCGGCAAGCGGATGCCGACCGGCGGCGCGGTCGAGGTCCTGCTGCTGACCGACCGCGGCAACAAGACATGGGAGTGCCTGGTCAAGCCCGGCCGCAAGCTCTACGAGGGCGCACAGATCTCCTTCGGCGACGGTGCGCTGACGGCCGAGGTCACGCAGGTGCTGGAAAGCGGCAATCGCCTTGTGCAGTTTCACTATGATGGAATTTTTCTCGAAATTCTGGAGCGCCTCGGCAAAATGCCTCTGCCGCCCTATATCAAGGAAGAGCTGGATGACGGCGAGCGCTACCAGACGGTCTATTCCCGCGTGAGCGGCTCAGCCGCCGCGCCGACGGCCGGCCTGCACTTCACGAAGGAGCTGCTGGAAAGAATTGAACAGAAGGGCGTGCATCTGGCCTATATCACGCTGCACGTGGGTCTTGGCACCTTCCGACCGGTGAAGGTCGAGGACGTTACCGCGCACCATATGCACTCCGAATTCTGCATGATCTCCGCGGAAACGGCCGCACTTCTGAACGAAACGCGCCGGGCAGGGAAGCGCATCATCTGCGTCGGCACGACCTCCTGCCGCACGCTGGAATCGCTGGCGGATGAGAACGGCGGCTTTGCCGAACGCTCCGCCTGGACGGATATTTTTATCTATCCCGGCTACCGTTTCCGCGCGATGGATGCGCTGGTGACGAATTTCCACCTGCCGGAGAGTACGCTGATCATGCTGGTCTCCGCCTTCGCAGGCTACGACTTTACCATGCGTGCCTACCGCGAGGCGGTACAGGAGCGCTACCGTTTCTTCAGCTTCGGCGATGCAATGCTTCTTGAACGCAGCGCGAAGTGACGGGATGTATATATATGTATAGTAAGCAGAGCTTCTGACGACTCCGGTCAGAGGCTCTGTTTTAGTCTGTCCCGAGGGAATCCAGAAATTCACTGTCCGGCTGCACAAAAAATGGAAGACAACTAAATAATTTTGAGGGAAAAGACACATGTTGAGGCGAAATCAGAAGCTGAAAACAGAAAATTGGGAAAATACACAAAAAATTTAGTGATTTAAATCGCTATTTTCTACACTGTATTTGTAAAGAAAATATCACATAATTATTGAATTATTGTGAACGAAAATGTATAGTAAAGACAGATTTATATGGACGCGCCGAGGAAGGGAAATAGGTGTCCAGATCAATCGTAAATCTGCCGGTCAAACCGGAGAAAGAGAGTGTGAGCATATGAAACACAAGACCTTTTTGAGACAGGCTGTTTCAGTGCTGCTGGTTTTTGTTCTTGCACTCGGTCTCGTCCTGCCGTCCCTGGCGGTTGAGAGCGCGGATGTAACGACGGAAAGCGGCAAGAAGCTTACGTTTGAGCAGGTGGACAATGACGAGTATGACGTCAGTCTGCCGAATAAGAATGACGTAAATGCGGAAGATAAAGAGGATACTTCGGACTATGAGGATACGGAAATTGTCCGTGTTTCCATTGTTCTGGATACTCCCTCCACACTGGAAAAGGGATTCACTGCGGATGATATTTCCTCGCAAAGCCGCAGAGCGGTGCGCTATCGCCGGAATCTCCAGAATGAGCAGGAGAAAGTGGAAGAAGCAATCTCCGATGAGGTACTCGACGGCGGCGAGCTTGATGTTGCCTGGAACCTGACGCTCGCAGCTAATATTATTTCTGCCAATGTGGAATACGGCCAGATCAAGGAAATTGAAAAGGTCGACGGCGTGAAAGAGGTTCTCGTTGAGAAACGCTATGATCCGTGTGTTGTCAATCGTGACGAGGCGGTGGATCCCAAAATGGCTACCTCCGACGAGATGGTCGGCTCTATCGCGGCTTGGGCCTCCGGCTATACCGGCGCCGGCAGAAAGATTGCCATCATTGACACCGGTGCGGACATTGACCATCCCTCTCTTGACCCGGATGCATTTGCCTACGCCGTAAAGGACAGCGGCGCCAAGCTGATGACGGCTGAGGATACCGCAGGGCTGCTCTCTCAGTTGAACGTGGTTTCGAAAAACAAGAATGTCACGGCAGAGCAGCTCTATGTTGACGCGAAGATTCCCTATGGATTCAACTACGTGGATAATGGTCTGGACATTGGCCATGACCATGATACTGCGGGAGATCACGGCTCCCACGTTGCCGGTATTGCTGCTGCGAACCGCTACGTCAAGAGCGGGGACGGCTATGCAAGCGCACTGGATTCCGTTCTCACGCAGGGCGTCGCCCCTGATGCACAGATTCTGGTTATGAAGGTCTTCGGTAAATCCGGCGGTGCATATCCAGGCGACTATATGGCCGCCATTGAGGACGCAATCGTCCTTGGAGCAGATTCTGCCAACCTTTCCCTCGGCGGCGCGTGGACCGGCGATTCCCGTGCTGAGGCAAAGTATGAAAAGATCCTTGAGCGAGTTGTCGAGAGCGGTCTTGTCGTTGTAGCCTCCGCCGGCAACTCCGGTGCATGGGCCGATGAAACCATTGTCGGCGCACCTTATGCCGACAGCGCAAGCTGGGCAACCGTCGGCGCACCCAGCACCTTCACCAATATGCTGAGCGTAGCCTCCGTGGAGAACATCGGCAGAACCGGCAAGTATATTGAAGTTGCCGAAAATAAGATGTATTATTCGGAAAATCTCGATGGAAGGGACGGCAAGCCCTACACCAATGTGTCCATTACGACGCTTGCGGGCGAACATGAGTATGTCTATCTGGATTCCATCGGCACGGCGGAAGAATTTGCTTCGATCAAGGATGTTCTGACCGGAAAGATTGCGATCTGCAACCGCGGCAAGATCGACTTCACGCAGAAGGCTGAAAATGCTGTTGCAAACGGCGCAATTGCGACGATCATTGCAAACAACGAGCCTGGTACGCTGCTGATGGACTTTGCCGCCTATACAAAAACTGAACCGGCCATTTCTATCACGCAGAAGGACGCTGCCCTGGTCAAGGAAAACTCCACCCCGGTGAAGGATGCCTCCGGCAATGTCCTCTACTATACCGGTAAAATGGTTATTTCCGCCAAAGTTGAGGCGACGATTGAGCACAGCGACTACTATACGGTCAGCAGCTTCTCCTCCTGGGGCATTCCCGGTTCCCTGAAAATGAAGCCTGAGATCATCGCTCCCGGCGGCAACATCTATTCTCTTATGAATGGCGGCAGCTACCAGAATATGTCCGGCACCTCTATGGCTGCGCCGCAGGTTTCCGGCATGGCAGCACTCCTGGCGCAGCATATCGACGCGAAGGGCCTCACGGAAAAGACCGGCCTGACACGCCGCGCACTGATGCAGAGTCTCCTGATGTCCACAGCGGAGCCCATGCTTGAGGCCGAGAACACCTATTATCCGGTTCTCCGACAGGGCGCCGGCCTTGCGAATATCGGTGCGGCCATCTCCGCGGGCAGCTATCTGATGATGGACGCGGATGCGACCGACTCCTATAAAGACGGCAAGATTAAGGCGGAACTGGGTGACGATCCCGCACGAACCGGAACGTTCAGCTTCGGCTACACGATCAACAATCTTTCCGATACTGCTTCCGCATTCTCCCTGTCGGCAGATTTCTTTACGCAGGGCGTTTACACGGATGACGGTGTCGCTTACGAAGACACGATGACCGTTCCGGTTCCGTCCACCGTTACTTTTCTGATTGATGGAAAGCTCGTCGAGACGTCAGCGCCGGAAGAAATGAAGCACTGCGATTTCAACGGCGACGGCAAGATCACGAGCGCCGACGGGCAGGCGCTGCTGGACTATGTGACCGGCGTCCGCGAAAAGATCAACGACGCGGAATATGCCGACTTTGATGCAGACGGCGGCATCGACACTTACGACGCTTATCTCTTCTTCAAGCAGATCGGAAAAACGGCAGTAGAGGTTCCCGCAAACGAAAGCGTCCATGTCACGGTGAATGTTGCGCTGGACAAAAATACGCTGGATGCCTACGACAAGGCAAGCGGCGACACCGGCACATACATTGAAGGCTATGTCTACGCCACGGAGCTTGCCAGCGCCGAAGGCGTTGAGGGAACGAGCCATTCCATCCCCGTGCTCGGCTACTACGGCAACTGGACGGATTCCTCTATGTTCGACGTGGGCAGCTACATTGACTACTTCGTCTCCGGCGAGGAGGACAGACTGCCGTATATGTTCGACCGCACTTCCAATGATTCTCTCCAGTATCAGCTCCTCACCACCAGAGAGAAGGGCGACACCTCAACCTATGCATTCGGCGGCAACCCCTTTATCAACGAGAGTTTCTACGATCCGGCGCGTGATTCCATTAACACGGATACGACGGTTTTCAATACGATTGCCTTTACCGCGATCCGCAACTTTGCCAATTCCCACATTTCTCTCGTGGACACAGAAGGAAAGGTCTACATAGACGCGGACACGGGTGCAAATACGGGCGCATTTTACAAAACTACCGCGGACGGCGGCCAGTGGCAGAATATCCAGTGGTCGATTTCTCTCGGTGACGATCTCTCCGCAACACCGGAGGATGCGCAGCTTCAGCTTGCACTGACGCTCGCGCCGGAATACAATGTTGATCCCGATGGAACTACGCATTGGGATGCGCTTGGCAATGGTGCGACAAAGGTCTACAGCGCATATGTCGATAAGACTGCACCGACGATTACCGACATTTCCATGGCGACGAGCATTACCTCTGATACGAAGAAGCTGACTGTAACGGCTTCGGATAACCGTTATATCGCGACTGTCGCTCTGATTGATTATGATACCGGCAAAACGGAAACGAGCCAAAGCACTCCCGCCGGCGCCGAAGCGGGCCATGCCGACCTGTTTGAGGTCGAAATGGACGCTGAGATGCAGGCAGCAACGCATCTGCTCGTACAGGTTTATGACTATGCCGGCAACTATGCGACCTACAAGATCAACCTCAACGAGGAAGAGCTGAACGGGCCGGTCAGCGTGGAACTCAGCGAGGATTCGCTGAGCCTGTTCCGAGGCGCATATGCCCGCCTGACGGCAGAGGTCAGCCCATTCGGCGTGAAGCCTGACGGCGTAACATGGTCTTCCTCCAACGAGAAGGTTGCAACGGTTTCCGCGAACGGCCTTGTGACTGCGGTCAATGAAGGTACTGCAACCATCACGGCGGCTTCTGTCAAGGATCCCACCGCCACTGCAAGCTGCGAGGTTACGGTCAAGGTTTTCCACACGACCATTTCCGGTGCACTTCAGGATGACAAGGCGCTCGCTCAGTTCTACAAGTGGAACCTTGAAACCGATGCTGTATGGAATTCTACGGCTGTGCTGGAAAGCACGTCGGTTGCTGCTGCGGCCTATGACGAGCTCAATTCCAGAGTTTATCTCATCGACGGCGATCAGCACAATTTCTGCCTGGTCGACCCCGCAACCGGTAAGAACATTGCGACTTACGGCGGCATCGCCATTAACGGAAGCAATATTCCTGTGTGGGATCTTGCCTACAGTAAATACTACTCTACGGCAGATAAGCCGTTGTATACCGGCATTTTCGGAATCTATGTGCTTCCGCTCTCCGAGCCCGGAGAATTCTCTAACAGCGCGTTCGATATGTCGTATTCTCTTAGAAAAACTGGCGGCAAGAAGCTTATTTCCATTGCCCAGCTTGGCAATGCAATGGTAACGCCTACCTGGAATACTGTGGAAGGCGAAATCTATGCCCTTATTGACGATGCAGGATATGTCCACATTGGCGCATTCTGCGACGAAGAAGAAGTTGGTGAGCTGAGTTTCGTCGGTTGGGACTGGTTTAAGTCTACGCTTCCGGAGCTCGCCTGCCCGGGCAGCGGCGATGATCTCTTCTGCTCCATGGTGGCCACGGAGGAAGACGGCGCAACGGTGCTGTACCTCTCCTACTTCAACGGTGATGCCAGCGATCTCTACCGCCTGACCTACACGACCAACGGCGTACCGGCGAAGTATAGCGTAAATGACAGCGGCAAACCGGAGTGGGATCCTCAGAAGGCAACGCATCTTTGGGTGGCCGAATATGCGGGCAACTTCGGCAACGGCGTGTGGCCGGCAAGTATCTACAGCGCCGTCCCGAACCAGAAGTCCGATACGACAACAACGACTGCGGACGGTTCCGCTGCGGCCAGAAGAAATCCTGAGTTTGCAGGCATTAAGTCCGAACTGACGCAGATTGCCCAGCCGGCATTCACTCCGGTGCCCACAGAGAGCGCTGTCACGCCTGCATCCGGCATCAGCATCTCAGAGGACGAAAAGACCGTAACCGTTACGGTCGTCCCGCAGGGTGATGACGAGAACACCAATGGCCTGCTGACGGTCGAGTATGACGCAGACCTGCTGACGCTCGCGGATGTCAGCTCTGTTGTTCCGTATACCTCTCGCAAGGATGAATCCGGCAAGGTCACCTTCGGCTATGTTGCACCTGACGGCCTTGCAGCCAACAACACTGTGGCGACGCTGACCTTTACGCTTGATCCCACAAAGTGCAGCGAGGCATCCGTTGGAGTAACGCTGAAGCAGACCGAACAGAACGACAAGACGGTCGATGTGACAGAGCATCTGGCAACTGGCATCCACAAGGAGACCGAGGTTCGTGATGCGAAGGAGCCGACCTGCACCGAGAAGGGCTACACCGGCGATACCTACTGCAAGGCTTGCGGCGAGCTGCTTGAAAAGGGCAAGGATATTGATGCGCTCGGCCATACATACAAGAATGGCAAGTGCACGCGCTGCGGCGAGAAGCAGGCCAATGTCAAGACAGGAGACGAAAGCAACCTGAATATCTGGTTTGTTGTTCTGACCATGTCCGCGGCAATCACCGTCTTTGCGGCAGCAGTTCTCCTGCGGAAGAAGCGCAGCAACTGATACAGCGGAGCAAACACAGAAACCGCATAAACTGAAACAATCCCGGCAGGCTTAGCCTGCCGGGTTTTCTTTGCTTCCGCTGCGGCGGTGACCGTTGACTTCAAGGAAAATTCTGCTATAATCAAAGAAAACGCGAAAGGAAACGAGACCATGAAGATTTACGGTCAGGAGCCGGTGCAGGCACGTGTGGTGCTTACCGACGCTCCTTTTTTGAAAACGCGCTACAGCCTTACGGACGGTGTATATGAGATCAGTGTCGGCCGCGGCGGGAACTGGGATGTTCTTGCCTGTAAGCAGGCCTTCGGCAAGGCGGTCAAGACTGTGCTGGAGCTGGAATGCGAAAGCTGCCTGTTTGACCTTTCGCCTTCGGCGGAGCTGGAATTTCCGGGAATCTGCGCGGCTGTCGAGGGAATCTTCGGTGGCGCGTACAAGCAGCGCTTTTCGCTGGAGCATTGCTGGGAGCCGAAAATCGCGTGTTATGCCAGTGGTGTGGGCGGAGAAATGCTCGCGGCTGCGCAGGAGCTGGCGCGCTCGATTATGGAAACCAGAAATCTGGTCAACCGTCCGTCCAATCTGCTGCGTCCGATGCAGCTTGCGCGGGAATTGGCCGAGGCGATGCGCGACCTTCCGGTCGAAGCGGAAGTCCTTGACCGGGAGGCGCTGGTGCAGAAGGGGCTGAACGGCCTTCTCACGGTCGGAGACAGCAGCGCCAATCCGCCCGCGATGCTTGTCCTGCGTTACACCGGCGCGCCGAAGAGTGGTTTGCGCCTTGGCTTCATCGGCAAGGGCGTTACCGTCGACACCGGCGGCTACTGCCTGAAATCCGCCGCATCCATGGCGAGAATCAAGGGAGATATGGCGGGCGGCGCCGCGGCGGCCATGGCCGTGCGTGCGCTGGCGGCGAACCGCGTGCCCGTCAATGTAACGGCGGTGATCCCGACCTGCGAAAACCGCATTTCCGATGGCAGTATGCTGCCCGGAGATGTGATCACGATGTTTTCCGGAAAAACGGTGGAAATCCTCAACTCGGACGCGGAAGGCCGCCTCATCCTTGCAGACGCGCTTGCGTGGGCGCAGGAACGCGAGGGCTGCACGCACCTTGTCGACATCGCGACGCTCACGGGTGCGATCCGTAATATGCTCGGCCACGTCGCCACGGGTGTGATGTCCAACGACGAGGACTTCTATGCGGCACTGACGTGCGCGTCGGATCGCTCCGGCGAACGCTTCTGGCGGATGCCGACCTTCCCGGAGTATGAGGCGCTGATCGACAGCGACTATGCTGATGTCCGCAATACCTCCAAGGACGGCTGCGGCGCGATCGCGGCAGGGCTGTTCCTTCGCCGCTTTGTGGAAGATCGTCCGTGGCTGCATCTGGACATTGCCGGAACGGCGGACAACAGCAGCGTATTGTGGCAGCATCATGTTCCCGGGGCAACCGGTGCGGCAGTCAGCACACTGTATTTTCTCGCGGTGGAGGAAGAAGCATGAGTTTACTGGAAGCCTGCGTCGGCTCGTATGCATCCAGCAAGGCGGCGTATCAGGGCGGCGCGGACCGTCTGGAGCTGTGTGCCAATCTAGTGATCGGCGGGACGACGCCGTCACGTGCGCTGTTTTTGCAGGTACAGCGCGATTTTGACATCAGGATCAATGTGATGATCCGCCCCCGGTTCGGCGATTTTCTCTATGACGATGCGGAACTGGAGGAAATGTGCGCAGAGATTGCTTCCTTCCGCGACCTCGGTGCCAATGGTGTCGTGTTTGGCGTTCTGACCCCGGAGGGGGAACTGGACGAAGCGCGTATGGCGCGGCTTATTTCCTGCGCTGGCAATATGGAGGTAACGCTTCATCGCGCGTTTGATATGACGCGAGACCCCTTTGCGGCGCTGGAATCGGCAATTCGCCTCGGCTGCAAGACCATCCTGACCTCCGGTCAGGCGGCAGACGCTATGCAGGGAAGCGCGCTTCTGCGTGAGCTGCATAAGCGCGCCGCCGGAAGGATCGACATTATGGCGGGCTGCGGCGTGAACAGCGGCAATCTTCTGCGCCTGCATGAGCGGACCGGCGTAACCTCCTTTCACGCCTCAGCTAAACGGACGGCGCAGAGCGCGATGCGCTACCGCAAGGAAAGCGTTTCCATGGGGCTGCCTTCCCTGTCCGAGTATCAGCTCTGGCAGACGGACGAGGCGGCAGTACGCGCCTGCGCGGAGATTGTGCACCGACTTTGAAACGGAGGAAACGATTTGAATTCGGAATCAGTCCAAATAGAATTTGAAGAACGCCTGCGCCTGCTCTCTGAGGGCAGACGGCACGAAATTCGCCGTTCATTTTCATCGCTTTCAACGGAAGCGGCAGAGCTTACGCGCTGGCTCTATGCCAACAGCCCGCTCAGTGACTGCGAGAATTATGACGCTGCACTGTTCTTCAGTGCTGCGCGTCACGGCGCATTTTTGCTGGAAACGATGCCGGAGGTGCGGAAGTTACCGGAATATCTGTTTCTGAACTACATTCTGCATCCTCGTGTCAATGAGGAGGTTCTTTGCGACTGCCGCGCATTTTTTCATGCGCAGCTCTGCGAGAGAACCGCCGGACTTTCTCCGCGGGAAGCAGCGCTGGAGATCAACTACTGGAGCGCGGAGCAGGTTTGCTACCGTGCGACGGATTTACAGACGCGCTCGGCTTTGCAAATCTACCGCTCCGGCTACGGGCGCTGCGGAGAGGAGTCGGTATTTGCGGTCAATGTTCTGCGCGCAATGGGAATTCCGGCGCGGCAGGTGTACGTTCCTCGCTGGTCGCATTGCGATGATAACCATGCATGGGTAGAGATTTGGTGCGACGGGAAGTGGAATTACCTCGGCGCCTGCGAGCCTGAGGAGGTTCTGAACCGCGGGTGGTTCACGAGCGCTGCGAGCCGCGCCATGCTGGTACACAGCCGCTGCTTCGGCACGCCGGAGGACGAGAAGGTTATTTCAAAAGAGGGCGCTGTGACTTATCTGAATCAGACGGCGCGCTATGCCGATTCAACGGATATTCGCATAAAGATTTGTGATGCGGAAGATAGACCGGCGCGCGGTGCGCAGGTCGAATTCTGCGTGTTGAATGCGGGACAGTGGTATCCCATCGCCGTGACAACGGCGGATGAAGCCGGAAATACAGGCCTGACCTGCGGTCGTGGGAGTCTGCTGGTGCGTGCAAGCTGCGGCGTATTCTCCGCCGAGAGGTTGATCAACACCGCAGCAGATACTTTCCTGTCACTGCGCCTTTCGCCGTCGAAGCAGGCAGAGCCGTGGCGCTCCTTTTTGTTTGTGCCGCCAACGGAAACGCAGGACAGGGGAGAGCATCCCACGGAAAACCAGCTTCGCAGAAACCGGGAGCGTAAAAAAACGGCTGACGCAGCACGGAAGCGGCGAATCGCTGCGATGCTCGACGAAGGGCGCGCAGTGCGCTTGGAAAAATGCTGCGGCAGCTCCATACGGTATATTCTGAAAGAAAGCTATGGGAATTTTTCGACGCTCTGCACATTTTTGGAAGAGGCGAAAACCGATTCTGAACGGGCGCGGCGGGTGCGTCTGCTGCAAACGCTCTCCACAAAGGACTGGAGCTGCGTGGGCATGGATGTCCTTCGTGACATGCTGCTTCTTCCGGACAATGGGGAGGAGTCATGCCCACGTGTCGGACATGAGCCGCTGTCCTCTTTTTGCGCAGCGGTACGCGAGCGGTATTCCGCAGCGCAGTGTGCAGAATTCCGCGCCGATCCCCGTAAGCTCTATCGCTGGATCCGAAAGAATCTCCGTTCACTTCCACAGCAGGAGTATGCGCGCCTTTTCACGCTTCCTGCAGCAGCCCTTGCGGGCGGATATGCAGAGCCTGCGTCACAGGAACTGCTATTTGTGGCGGCCTGCCGTGCGCTGGGAATCGGCGCGCGGAGGAATCCCCTTGACGGCCGGCCGGAATTTTGGCAGAACGGTGTATTTGTTCCCGTGGAAGAGGCGGCCAGGGCATCGCTTGTGCTGCAAAGAACGCCGGGGGAAAAGTGGATTCCGGATGCGGATTTCGGCGTGATGCTGCTGTCCGCCGGAGTCTGGAAGCCGCTTGGCCTCTCTGCGGCAAAGTGGCTGAATCATTCCATGACGCTCTCGCTTTATGCCGGCACCTACCGCATCCTGACCTCTGTGCGCCTGCCAAACGGCAGCCAGCGCGGATGCGAACTGCTGCTGAACTTATCTGCGGGAGAAACCAAAACGGTTCTACTGCACAGGGAAAGTGTCGATTTTTCGGAGCTTTTGGTAGATTTTTCTGTGCCGGATGTTACATTTTTGAATGCCTGCGGCGCAAAGCTTCGCTTCTCTGAGTTGACGTCCAGACCTGCGATCTTTCTCTGGCCGGAGTCAGGCGGGGAGCCGGCGGAGCATCTATTCAATGAGCTTCTTGCGCAAAAAAACGCCTTTGAATCCGCTTGCGTGTATGTTCTTGTGCGCAGTTGGGCGGAAGCGGAGAACGAAAAACTCCGCGCCGTTCTTGCGGCGCTGCCCGGTGCGTCGGTTTTGCTGGATCGCGACGGCGAGATGGCGAAGCTTCTGGCACGCAAAACCTATGTCGACCCGGATGCCCTACCGCTGCTGCTGGTCACAGACCGCCACCTTCACGTGGTTTCCGCAGCGGCAGGCTACCGCGTCGGGAGCGTCGACCTCGCTTTGAGGATTTACAAAAGCGCAAGTCTGTGCTAGAATGATAAAAAATACGGAAGAAGCAGGATGTATGCTATGTTTGAACTGTTGAAAACCGAGGGTCACGCGCGGCGCGGCGTGTTCACCTGTGCGCACGGAACGGTGCAGACGCCGGTCTTTATGAACGTCGGCACGCAGGGCGCGATCAAGGGCGCACTGAGTGCGGCGGATCTGGAGAACATCGGTTGTCAGGTCGAGCTGTCAAATACCTACCATTTGCATCTGCGTCCCGGCGATCGCCTTGTCCACGATATGGGCGGCCTGCATAAATTCATGACGTGGAATAAACCGATTCTGACCGATTCCGGCGGCTTCCAAGTCTTTTCGCTCGCCAGCCTGCGGAAGATCAAGGAGGAGGGCGTCTATTTCGCCTCGCACATCGACGGTCGTAAGATCTTCATGGGGCCGGAGGAAAGTATGCAGATTCAGTCGAATCTCGGCTCGGATATATGCATGGCCTTCGACGAATGTATTGAGAATCCCGCGCCTTACAAATATGTTGAGGAATCCATTGGGCGGACTTACCGCTGGCTCGTGCGCTGCAAGGCGGAAAATGCCCGCCTGAATCAGCTGGAGGACACGGTCAATCCGCAGCAGATGCTCTGGGGCATCAATCAGGGTGGCACCTATGCCGACCTGCGCATCCGCCATATGCAGCAGATCGCGGAGCTGGATCTGCCGGGCTATGCCATCGGCGGACTTGCGGTGGGCGAAAGCACGGAGGTCATGTATGACATCATCGAGGCACTCGACCCCTATATGCCGAAAAACAAGACGCGCTATCTGATGGGCGTCGGTACGCCGTCGAACATCATCGAGGGTGTGGCGCGCGGCGTGGACTTCTTCGACTGCGTCATGCCTGCGCGCAACGCGCGTCACGCGAAGCTCTTTACCTGGTCCGGCACGATCAACCTGAAAAATGCAAAATATGAACGCGACGAGCGTCCCATTGACGCTGCGTGCGACTGCCCGGTCTGCCGCCGCTATTCGCGCGCGTATCTGCGGCATCTGTTCAAGGCCGAGGAGATGCTGGCTATGCGTCTTTCCGTGATGCACAACCTGTATTTCTACAACAAGCTGACCGAGCGTATCCGGAATGCGCTGGACGAGGGCTGCTTCGAATCTTTCCGCAAAACATATTCCGAGCGGCTCGCGCAGCGCGCGGAGGATTAAAAAATTTACAAATTTTCTCCTTGCATTGCGGCGGTATAGCCTGTATAATATTCTTGATTTATAATACTGGAGGAACACCAATGAATTACAGCATGATTATTATTCTCGTGGTCATGGTCGCGGTCTTCTACTTCATGATCATCCGTCCGGAGAAAAAGAAGAAGAAGGAAGAAGAGCAGCTTCGCAGCTCTCTGAAGGTCGGCGATAAGATCACGACCATCGGCGGCATCGTCGGTAAGGTTGTCGATCTCAAGGACGATAATATCGTGATCGAAACCAGCATGGACCGCGTCCGCATGGAGCTTGCCAAGTGGTCCGTTATGACCAACAACACGGCGCAGGAAGCCGCGCAGAAGGCTCGTGCCGAGGCACAGGCCGCCGCCAAGGAGCGCGCAAGGAAGAAGAAGGAAGAGAAGGAAAAGGCGAAGGCCGACAAGAAGGCCGGCCGCTGAGTTCTCTGAGATTAAAAAAATATTCGCAGGCCTGCTGGAAATGGCAGGCCTGCGATTCTTTCCTACGGAAAAGGCTTGACAAATCCGGCCGGTTCTGCTAGGATAACATACAATGGAAACGCAGTGATGGGAAAAGTAACGGCATTTGGCCTTTCAGAGAGCCGTCGGTAGGTGCGAGACGGCAGGCGGATGCTTGTGAAATACCTCCCGGAGCGGTTCGGCTGAACCCCGCGTCATGGCGGCAGTAGGCGGAAACGGTTTGCGCACGTTACGCGCCGGAGTCCTGTACTCCACGAGGCCGCGCATCGCGAGGTGGCGGCGAACCAGAGGTGGTACCGCGTAATTTACGTCCTCTGTCCTGTATGGACAGAGGACTTTTTATACCAAAAGGAGAAAAACGATGAAAATTTATGACGAACTCGTCGCGCGAGGCCTGATCGCGCAAGTGACCAACGAAGCGGAGATCCGCGAGATGATCGACAACGGCAAAGCTACCTTCTACATCGGCTTTGACTGCACGGCGGATTCCCTGACGGCCGGTCATTTCATGGCGCTGACCCTCATGAAGCGCCTGCAAATGGCAGGAAACAAGCCGGTTGCCCTGATCGGAGGCGGCACGACCATGATCGGCGACCCCTCCGGCCGCACCGATATGCGCAAGATGCTCACCCGTGAGGACATCGAGCACAATGCCGAATGCTTCAAGCGCCAGATGGAACGCTTTATTGAATTCGGGCCGGACAAGGCCATTATGGTCAACAATGCAGACTGGCTGCTGAACCTGAACTATGTCGAGCTGCTGCGCGAGGTCGGTGCCTGCTTCTCCGTGAATAATATGCTTCGCGCCGAGTGCTACAAGCAGCGCATGGAAAAGGGCCTGAGCTTCCTGGAATTCAACTACATGATCATGCAGAGCTACGATTTCTACTACCTCTTCCAGCATTACAACTGCAATATGCAGTTTGGCGGAGACGATCAGTGGAGCAATATGCTCGGCGGCACGGAGCTCATCCGCCGCAAGCTGGGCAAGGATGCACACGCGATGACCATCACGCTCCTGACCGACTCTCAGGGTCACAAGATGGGCAAGACCGCGGGCAATGCCGTCTGGCTCGACCCGAACAAGACCAGCCCCTATGATTTCTATCAGTACTGGCGCAATGTCGGCGACGGCGATGTCATGAAGTGCATCCGGATGCTCACCTTCCTGCCGCTGGAGCAGATCGACGAAATGGCAAAGTGGGAGGGCAGCCAGCTCAACCGTGCCAAGGAGATCTTGGCCTATGAGCTGACGAAGCTCGTCCACGGCGAAGAAGAGGCAGAGAAGGCACAGGCGGCCGCAAAGGCGCTCTTTGCCGGCGGCGCGGATGATGCCAATATGCCCACGACCGAGCTGACGGAAGACCAGCTCACGGATGGCAGAATCGCGATCCTTGACCTGCTGCTGGCGTGCAAGCTCGCGCCCAGCAAGTCTGAAGCGCGCCGGCTTGTACAGCAGGGCGGCGTGTTTGCAGACGACGAGAAGGTTGCCTCCATTGACGTCGGCTTCACTGCCGAGCAGCTTCGCGAGGGCGTCCGTCTGCGCAAGGGCAAGAAGGTCTACCACAAGGCGATTCTGAGATAATAAAAACTGTCCGGCTGCCAGAATGACAGCCGGACATACTTACAAACCCCACCGGGCGTGCCGGTGGGGTTGCCTTTTATTTGCAGGTCATTGCTTCCAGAACGGTCAGCTCTTCCTTATCGATTCCTTTGGTTTCTGCAAGACCCTGCTCGATGTCAACATCGCACATTTTGCCGTTGCGGATGCCAATCAGTCGGTTTGTTTTGCCTTCTGCGAGCAGCTCCACGGCGCGGTAGCCCATACGCGTGGCATTGACGCGGTCGCGACCGGAGGGGGTGCCGCCGCGCTGCACATGACCGAGCACGGTCACACGCGGGTCGAGCGCGATTTCTTCCTTGATGCGCTGTGCCACATCGAAGGCGCTGCCGGCGCCCTCGGCGACAACGACCATGTAGTGCGTGAAACCGTTGAGCCGCGCGGTACGAATCTTTTCGATGATCTCGGTATCAAAGCTGCCCTTATTCTCCGGAATCAGAAGGGCCGTCGCGCCGACGGCAAGTCCGACATAGAGGGCCAAGTGGCCGGCATTGCGGCCCATGACCTCGACCACGGAGCAGCGCTCGTGGGACTGCATGGTGTCGCGCAGCTTGTCGATGCACTCAATGGCGGTGTTGGCGGCGGTGTCAAAGCCGATACAGTAGTCGGTGCAGGCAATGTCATTGTCGATTGTGCCGGGAATTCCGACGACGGAAATACCATATTTGGAGAGCGCCAGCGCGCCGCGGAAGGTGCCGTCGCCACCGATGGCGACGATGCCGTCCAGACCCAGCAGCTTGCAGGTGTTGACGGCCTTTTTCTGCCCGGCTTCGGTCATGAATTCCTCGCTGCGGGCGGTGTAGAGCATCGTTCCGCCGCGATTGATGATGTGAGCGACGCTCTTTTCATCCAGACGGACGATGTCGCCGTTGATCAGGCCGTTCCAGCCGCGGCGGATGCCGACGACGTCAATATCCATGCTGATGGCAGCACGCACGACGGAACGGACGGCTGCGTTCATGCCGGGGGCGTCGCCGCCGCTGGTCAGCACGCCGATGCGCCGGACGGCGCTCTTTTTATGTTGTTCCATATGTATTCCACCTTTTCTGTCGGTATACGACAAAAATTTCAATCATATTATACCGCATTTTTTCCAAATGTAAATAGGAAAACGCTAGAAATCCTCTGTTCGCTGTGCTATATTATATGAGAAAATCCCTCGGCACAGAAATACGAAAAGGGGAATCTATTATGAATTTTCATGCGAAAAAGGTAAAAGAAGATGTCGTAGCGTGGATTCGCGCGTGGTTTGACGCCAACGGAAAGGGCTGCAATGCCATTGTCGGAATTTCCGGCGGCAAGGACAGCTCCGTCGTAGCGGCACTGTGCGTGGAAGCGCTGGGGCGTGAGCGCGTGATCGGCGTGCTGATGCCAAACGGAAATCAGCACGACATTGATATGGCTCAGCTGCTGGTGAAGCACCTTGGAATTGAGAATTACACGATCAACATTCACGACGGCTACGAGGGCCTGCTTGCTTCGGTCAAGCGTGAACTGGGCGAGGTCAGCCGCGATACGACGATCAATCTTGCGCCGCGCATCCGCATGGCAACGCTCTATGCCGTCGCGCAGAGCCGCAACGGGCGTGTGGCCAACACCTGCAACCTGTCGGAGGATTGGGTGGGATATTCCACGCGCTATGGCGACAACGCCGGCGATTTCAGCCCGCTTTCCATGCTCTGTGTGCGCGAGGTGCGCGCGCTCGGGCGTGAGCTTGGCCTTCCTGCGGTACTGGTGGACAAGGTGCCCATCGACGGCCTGTGCGGACAGACGGACGAAGAAAAGCTCGGCTTTACCTATGACACGCTGGATGCCTATATCCGTGACGGCATCGTGCCGGAAACGCAGACCAAGGAGCGCATTGACCGCCTGTATGCCATCAATCGCTTCAAGGTGCGCTATATGGACGTATTCCCTTACAGCGTAGAAGAATAAAATATCAGAGCCGCTTCTTTTGAAGCGGCTCTGCGTGTTATTAGATATTCAGTTCCAGCCCCACCGGGCAGTGATCGGATCCGAGAACCTCGGAATAGATCGGCGTGGCCTCGATGCGGTCGCGCAGGCGGTCGGAAACGAGGAAATAGTCGATGCGCCAGCCTGCGTTGTTCTGCCGCGCACGGTTGCGGTAGCTCCACCAGGAATACGCTCCGGCGAGATCAGGGTTGCGATAGCGGAAGGTATCAGTAAATCCGGCGGCGAGCAGCTCGTTGAACTTCCCGCGTTCCTCATCCGAGAAGCCGGCATTGCCGCGGTTCGGGCCGGGGTTTTTCAGGTCGATCTCGTTGTGTGCGACGTTCAGGTCACCGCAGACGATGACCGGCTTTTTCTGGTCGAGGGCATGAAGATAGTCGCGAAAGGCATCCTCCCACGCCATGCGGTGGTCGATGCGCTTCAGGCCGTCCTGTGCGTTCGGGGTGTAGCAGGTGAGCAGGAAAAATTCCGGGTATTCCAGCGCGATGACGCGGCCTTCATGGTCGAGAACTTCCGCGCCGACGCCGTAGACAACATTCATAGGCGTGTGTTTCGTAAAGATCGCCGTGCCGGAGTAGCCCTTTTTCTCGGCGGAATACCAGAACTGCTCATAGCCGGGCAGTTCCAGCGTCACCTGATGCGGCTGCGCCTTGGTTTCCTGCAAACAGAAAAAGTCGGCGTTCATCATCCGGAAAACTTCCTCAAACCCCTTTTGCAGGCAGGCGCGGATGCCGTTGACATTCCATGATACAAATTTCATTTGCAGACTCCTTTTGCACGCTCTCGCAGGGAGAGCAGATCGGTGAAGGTTTCCGGGCGCTTGGAAACGTCGCGCAGCAGCGCCGATGGATGGTAGATCGCCATATAGGACACGCCGTCCTTGACGAACCACTGGCCGTGCTCCTTGGTAATGCGGAAATCCGGTTTGATCAGCCGCATGGCGGCGATCCGGCCGAGGCAGACAATGATTTTTGGCTGAAGCAGCGCAAGCTGGCGCTCCAAATAGCCGATGCAGGCGTCCTGCTCCTGCGGAAGCGGGTCACGGTTCTGCGGCGGGCGGCACTTGACGATATTACAAATGTAGCAGTTGTGCCGTCCGAGGTCGATGATGGAGAGCATATCGTCCAGCAGCTTCCCGGCCGGGCCGACGAATGGCTCGCCCTGCAGATCCTCCTGCTGTCCGGGACCCTCGCCGACAAAGACAATATCGGAAGGGCAGGGACCGACGCCGAACACGACGTTATGGCGCGTTCCGGCAAGGGGACAGGCGGTGCAGGACAGGCACTCCTGCCTTAAAACTTCCAGCTCATTCATGGTTGTTCCTCCGGGCTCTGCGCCGCGCGCGGCGCTTTTTGGCCTTGCGGATGTTGACGGCACGCAGGATGAACAGAACGGCAATGAGGACAAGCAGCAGAAGCAGTGGAATCGACAGGTACCACATCTTCATCAGTTTGCCGAAGAAGCCGCCGACGGCATCGTTTGTCTTATCCGCGACGTACTGCGGAACGGAACGCTTGACGGCAGTCAGCGTGACCAGATCGCTCGAGGCGATGGGGTTTCCGTGGTAGACCGCCGTTACCGTGCCGACGATCTGGCCGGCATCCAGTGGCGCCTCCAGCTGACCGTCCGTGAGATACTTGACCTGCGTTTCGATCTCGGAAAGCTGGCAGTCGTTGGGCAGCAGAACGCTGATATTGTCCTTGGCGCGGACGACCACGTTGCCGCGCCCCTCGGCGTAGAGAACGTCCGGCATACCGACCATGGTCGTGTTTGAAAGTACCTGAACATAGGAGAAATGGGAAAAGCCAAATTCCAGCAGTCCCTTGGACTCCGTGAAGCGCTCATCCGTTTCGGTGCCGTCGTCGTTCTGCACCTTGTCGCAGCCGCAGACGATGCTCAGCAGGTTCACGTCGCCGTCGTGTGCGGTTGCGATCAGGCAGCCGCCGGCCTTGGAGGTAAAGCCGGTCTTCATGCCGGAGGCCTTGTCGTAGTAGTATTTGCCGACGGTCAGGCCGCTGGTGAGGTAGTTTGTGGTGTGCAGCTCGCGTTCCTCGGACAGATTCGTCGCCGGGACGGTGTGTACGGTCGTCGTGGCGTATTCGCGGAAATCGTCGTGCGCCCACGCCCAGCGCGCCAGTGTGCTGAGGTCGCGCACGGTGGTGTAATGCCCCTCCTCGTGCAGACCATGGGTGTTGACATAGTGGGTGGCGGTCATGCCCAGCTTTGCGGCGTAGTCGTTCATCAGGGCGACAAAGGCGGGAATACTGCCGGAGATGTACTCCGCGACGACGTTGCAGGCCTCGTTTGCCGAGGAAACCATTACACAGTAAAGAAGCTCCCGCAGGCTGAGCTGTTCGCCGACCTTCAGGTTTGCGGTGCTGCCGCCGATGGCGAGATCCTGAAGCGCGGTCGAGGAAACGGTCAGAATATCGTCCGGGTTGCCGCGCTCCAGCGCGATCATGCAGGTCATGATCTTTGTCAGGCTGGCGGGGTAGACCTGCTCGTCGATGTTCATTCCAAACAGCAGCGCGCCTGCGTCGAGGTCGATCAGAGCGGCGGCTTTCGCGCGGACATAAAAATTATTGTCCAATGCGTAATCCAGAAGCGGCGATGGCGCGTCTATCGTGTCTTCCGTGGGCGCCTGCGTGCCCTGGGTTGGCTCTTCTGGCAGAGAGGCGCTTTCCGAGATCGGGTCGGACGGTTCGCCGGCGCTGCTCTCCGGTTCGGCAAAAACGGGAAGCAGCAGACAGTGCAGCAGCAGCGTCAGAAGCAGCACAAGGGACAAAATGCGTGTTTTTTTCATATGTTCCTCCAAAAGCGGCGGGAAAGGCATTGCCGCCGCCGGCAGCTTTGTGTTATAATAAAAAAAGTAGTTTACGGTTTTCTTTTCTATTATATCAAATTTCCGGTTTATGTCAACGCGGTGGGAGAGGAAAACAGATGAAACAGAGAAAAATCGAACTGGCGCTGCTGGTCGTCACGGTCGGCTTTGTTTGCTTCTGCGTCGGCCTGTTTCTGGGCAGACGGCACGAGCCGGACACGGTGACGATCACCACAGATCTTGCGGTCGCGCAGCCGTCTGCGGAATCCGTTTCTCCTTCTGTGCAAGTGCAGGAGGAGAGCGAGCCCGCGCCGACGGAGAGTTCGTCGGCATCCTACATCGCGGGACGGCTGAACATCAACACCGCGACCGTGGAGGAGCTGACGACGCTTCCCGGCATAGGGGAGAAGCTGGCAGAGCGGATCATCGACTACCGTGAGAAGAACGGCAGTTTTTCGGCCGTCGAAGAGCTATGCAATGTTTCGGGGATCGGAGAGAAACGACTCGACGCCATCCGCGAATATATCACAGTGGGGTAATATTATGAAAATACTGGTCGTGGACGACGAGGAGCTGCTCGTCAAGGGAATCCGCTTTAATCTGCAGAACGAGGGCTATCAGGTGGTCACGGGCAGCAATGGCCGGGAGGCCATCGAGCTGGCGCATGACCCGGAGGTCCGGCTGATCGTTCTGGATGTCATGATGCCGGAGATCGACGGTATGGAGGCCTGCCGCCGCATCCGCGAGTTTTCTGACGTGCCTGTCATCATGCTCACCGCGCGCACGCTGGACATGGACAAGCTGATGGGCTTTGAGCATGGCGCGGATGATTATCTGACCAAACCGTTCAACATTCTGGAGCTCAAGGCACGCATTAAGGCACTGCTGCGTCGCAGCGGCGCGCTGGATGCCAAGAAAAACCGCATCACGGCCGGAGAACTGACCGTGGACACCCAGGAGCGCAATGTCTATAAAAACGGCCATCCGGTGGAGCTGACGGCCAGAGAATTTGATCTGGTGGAGCTTCTGATGCGCAATCCGAACCGTGTTTATTCCAGAGAGAATCTGCTCGATCTGATCTGGGGCTATGACGAATACCGCTCGGACATCCGCACGGTGGATGTCCACATTCGCAGAATCCGGGAGAAGCTGGAAACCAATCCGGCCGAGCCGCGGTATTTCATGACAAAATGGGGAGTTGGGTACTATTTCAAAGCGTAAGAAACATCTGTCGCTTCTGCCCGGCAGCTCGCAGCTCCGCTATGCAGCGGCGTACATTGCCATCACCACGGTGGTGCTGTTTTTCCTGAATATTTACGCCGCCAACACGACGCGCAGCCTGATCTTCAGCGCGCAGCACCGTTCGCTGGAGGAAAAAGCGCAGCTCATGACGACTGCGCTTTTGCAGCTTGACGATCTTTCCGCGTCGAAGACGGCGCAGACGGTCAACTCGCTGGAGGACCTGCGCACGGCGCGGACGGTCGTGACCGACGCGGCGGGGACCGTGCTTTTCGATTCCCTGAAAACAGGCAATACGGAGGGAAAACTCCTGATGTACCCGGAGGTCGTCCGCGCGCTGGAGGGCAACGACGTCTTTCACGGCAGCTATGACGGCAGCGCGATCGAGTCGCGCGCCGCGGCACCCGTGATGCGCGGCGGGAAGGTGTTGGGTGCGGTCTATCTTGTTGAATACGACAGCGAGCGCGGCGCGATCATCTCTGCGCTGCAGACCAATTTCCTGCGCATTTCCGTCGGATTGGAAATCGTGATCGTCCTGTTTTCGCTGTTCTTTTCGGCGGCATTTTCCCGCCGCCTGCGTGGAATTCTGCTCTCGATTCAGAATATGCGCGAGGGCAATTACAGCTATAAGATCAAGCTGCGCGGCCACGATGAGATCGACACGTTGGCCAGAGAATTCAACAATCTTGCCGAACGTCTGAACAGCTCGGAAAAACGCCGCCGTCAGTTTGTTTCGGATGCATCGCACGAGCTGAAAACGCCGCTGGCTTCCATCAAGCTGCTGTCGGATTCCATCTTGCAGAACCAGATGGATCCGGAAACGGAGCGCGAATTCATCGGAGACATCGGCCGGGAGGCCGACCGCCTCGGCCGCCTGTCCCAGAAGCTGCTGACCCTGACGAAGCTTGACAGCTCTGTGGAGGACGAGCGTGAGATTCTCAACGCAACGCCGACGGTGGAGAAAGTTCTGCGGATGCTTCGCCCTCTGGCCGATCTGCGCGGAATTACGATCGAGCCCGACCTGCAGCCCCGCTGTATGCTGATGACCATGGAGGATGATCTCTATCAGATCGTGTTCAATCTGGTGGAAAACGCGATCAAGTACAACCGGGAGAACGGCTGGATCGGCGTGCATCTGCGCCGCAAGCAGGACGACATCGTCCTGACGGTGGAGGACACCGGCCCCGGCATCCCGGAGGAGGCGCGGGCGCATATTTTCGAGCGCTTTTACCGCGTGGACAAGGCACGCTCCCGCGCGGCGGGCGGCGCTGGACTGGGGCTTTCCATCGTCCACGACATGGTGCGGCGCAACTATGGTACCATCGGCGCGTTCGCGCGCGAGGGCGGCGGAACGCGCTTTGAAGTCACGTTCCCCAGCTTTGATACCGAGGAGGAGATCGAATGAAACGGCTCTTGCCTTTGCTGCTCGCGGCGCTGCTGCTCCTGTCCGCCTGCTCCGGCGGTGCAGAGTCTGTGTCCGATCAGACCTTTGACTTCTACTACCGGGCGCCGCAGGACGCAGATGAGCTTCTGTCGGCGGAAACAGTGTCGGTAGATGCGGCGCAGCTTTCCGTACAGGAACTTCTTACCCGCTACCTGCGTGGGCCGAAGGACAGGCACCTGCGGCGCGCCGTGCCGCCGGAGTGGCAGCTTGAGAGCGCCTATCTGGATGCGGATACGGCGGTGCTGATTTTTTCCGACCCGGAAAGCGATCGCCCGGCCGTGGAGATCTCGGTTGCACGCGCGGCGATCGCAAGAACGCTCTTACAGCTGGACGCAATTCAGAAGGTGAGCATCACCATAAGCGGTCAGGAGAATTCCGTCACGCTTACGCAGAAGGACATTCTATTTGATGACACGACCCTGCAAACCCAGCAGGAGGAGGTCGTTCTGTACGTTCCGGAAGATTCCGGCCGCTACCTGCGCAGGGAAACCGTGCTGGTCGAGGCGATGGATGTATCCAAAAGGCCGGAGTACATCCTGCGGCAGCTACTGCTGCCGGAAAACAACGGCGGCGTGATCCCGCCGACGACGGTGCTTCTGAGCGTCAGCGTGGAAAACGGCGTCTGCACGGTCGATCTTTCTTCGCAGTTTGTCTACGGTATGGACGGCGGCTTCACGGCAACGCGGCTGGCGGTCTATGCGATCGTCAATTCACTGACGGAGCTTCCGGAGATTCGTACCGTAGACCTGTGGGTGTCCGGCGCGCCGCTGGAGCGGCTCGGCCTTCTCACGCTTTCCGAGAGCCTGCGACGCGATGAGACGATCATCCGCCCGCAGGACGACAGCGAACTGCTGGACGTGACGATCTACCCGGCGGTGGAGGATGGCGGCCTGCTGGTTCCGATCGGACGCCTGATCCCCGACACGGCGGAAACGCCGGTTGCGCAGAGCCTGCTGGAAGCACTGTTTGCTTTTGACGGCTCAAACGGGATCCGCAGCTTCGTCCCCACCGGAACGAAGGTCCTTTCGATGAAAATTGAAAATGGCGTCTGCGTCGCCGACCTCACCCGCGAGTTCCTGGACAGCTGCAAGACGCAGCTGCAGGAGCAGCTGGCGGTGCGCTCCGTGATTGCAACGCTGACCTCGCTGGATGAGATCCAGTCGGTAGAGCTACTGGTCGAGGGCATAGAGCCGGTCTTCCGGAATACGGAGCTGAATCAGGTTGGCCGCCCGCTTCCGTCGTGGTTTGCCGAATAATTTTCCGCCCCGCGCCGGTTTCGACAAAGAAAACCATATCGTAAATCTATAATGGACACATACGAAAGTATGTGTCCATTTTTTACACAGAGGAGCGAATGGCATGAATCTGACAAGCTATGTGCAGGATCGGCAGCTGACGATCACCCTGACCGGGGAGATCGACCATCACTGTGCGCGGGAGATCATGAAGACCGTCGGAGAAAAAATCGACCTCTATCTTCCGCTGCGCTGTATTCTGGATTTTCGTGACGTGACCTTTATGGACTCCAGCGGGATCGCGGTGGTCATCAGCACGCTGCGCCGTATGAACACGTTACAGGGAAAACTCCTGCTGCAGAATATTCCGCCGCAGCCGTATAAGGTGCTGCGCGCCGCCGGAATAGAAAAAATTACGGAAATTCGGGAGGAATGCACAAGATGAAGGGCGAGAATTACATGGAACTTCAGTTTCCTAGCAAGTCCTGCAACGAGGCTTTTGCGCGTGCCGCCATTGCCTGCTTCGCCGCGCAGCTCGACCCGACGCTCGACGAGCTGGGGGACATCAAGACCGCCGTTTCCGAGGCGGTCACAAACTGCATCGTCCACGCCTATCCGGACACGATCGGGCCGGTCACGCTCAAAGCGCGCATCCTGCCCGACCATGTGCTTGACATTATTGTGAAGGACAAGGGCTGCGGCATTGCGGATGTGGAGGCGGCGTGCCGCCCGATGTTCACGACCGGCGGTGAGGAGCGCTCCGGCATGGGCATCACCATCATGGAGAGCTTTATGACGGAGTTTCGCCTGACCTCCACACCGGGCAAGGGAACGACCGTACATATGAAACGCAGAATCGTGCGCCGCGGAGGAAAAAAGTGAGCGTAGCGCAGGAGGACCTGCTGCGCCGTGCCAAAAGCGGCGACCGCGCGGCAGGGGAAGAACTGATCGTCGGAAATTCCGGCCTGATCTGGTCGATCGCCCGGCGGTACTTTGGCCGCGGGGTCGACCCGGAGGATCTGTACCAGCTCGGCTGCCTTGGGTTTCTGAAGGCCGTGGAGGGATTTGATCTGGACTTCGGGACGCAGTTTTCCACCTACGCCGTGCCGAAAATTGCGGGGGAGATCCGGCGATTTCTGCGTGACGACGGAACGGTTAAGGTCAGCCGCAGCCTGAAAGAGCGCTCTGCCATGGTGCGCATCACGCGGCAGAAGCTGACGAACCGTCTGGGCCGCGAACCGACGCTCAGCGAGCTGAGCGCGGAGACCGGTCTGCTCCCGGAGGAGATCGCAACGGCAGAAACGGCGACCGGTGCGGCAGAGTCCATTCAGAAGCGCTCCGGAGAGGATGGCTTCGCACTGGAGGACGTACTGACCGAGGGGGAAATGGAGGACAAAATTGTGGAACGAATCGCTCTGCGGGAGGCGATTGCCAGTCTGAGCGAACGGGAGCAGCTTGTGATCAAGCTGCGCTTTTTCCACGGGCTGACGCAGGACAAAACATCTAAAATTCTGGGCGTTTCTCAAGTGCAGATCTCCAGAATTGAAAAGAAGGCGCTGGAAAATCTGCGGAAATTCATTTGAAATAAAAAAAGAGGTTGACAAACGCCGTTTCATGTAATAAAATGGACAACGCTGAATCGTACAGCACGGTTCTTTGCTACTGTGGCTCAGTTGGTAGAGCAGCTGATTCGTAATCAGCAGGTCGCCGGTTCGAGTCCGGCCAGTAGCTCCAAAATCGGCAAGCCTTGTAGGAGGCTTGCCGTTTTTTCAATGTTCTGCAATGGTAAATCCGGCTTGCATTTTTCGCCGGATTCGTGTAAACTTGCGATATAGAATTCAGAAAGTCGGGGGAAATGCCATGAAACGACTGACACAAAAAATGATTGAAGCCATCGAGGGCGGGCAGAACGTCGTCCTCTGCACGATCCTGGCAAGCTCCGGTTCTTCGCCGCGCGGCGCGGGCGCCCGGATGGCGGTGTTTGCCGACGGCAGCACCATGGGCACCATCGGCGGCGGGCGCGTGGAGCTGCTTGCGGCGCAGGAGGCACTGGAAGTCCTGAAAACCGGCAAAACGCATCTGCACGCCTTCTGCCTTGCGCCGGATCAGGTCGCCAGCATCGGTATGATCTGCGGCGGCGATGTGACGGTGTATTTTCAGCTTCTGACGCAGCAGGAGCTGCCGGTCCTTTATCAGATGCGCGATGCGCTTTCCGGGGAGGAAAACAGCTGGCTCTATCTGCGCATCCGGGACGGTATTGTGGAAGATTTTCGCGTGGTTTTCGCGGCAGAAGCGGCGGAGGCCCCGGAGCTGTTCACCCATCGCGCCGTCTATCAGAAGGGCGAACCGCTGGTCTATACCGAACCGCTGGTGCGTGCGGGCCGCGTCTATCTCTTCGGCGGCGGGCACGTCGGGCAGGCGCTGGTTCCGGTGCTTGCAAATGTCGGATTCCGCGTTACAGTACTGGATAACCGCGAAGCGCTCGCCAATCAAAAGACCTTCCCGGCGGCCGAGCAGGTGATCTTTGCGGATTTTTCCGACATTTACAGCCATATCACCCTGACGCCTGACGACTATGTTGTCATCATGACGCCCGGACATCAGGCGGATTATCAGGTTTTGGAGCAGGCACTCCGCAGCCAGACGCGCTATATTGGCTGCATCGGCAGCCGGCACAAGATTGCACGCACCCAGCAGCTCCTGCGCGAGGCGGGTATTTCCGAGGAAAAGATCCACAGCGTGCATTCTCCCATCGGTCTTGCTATCGGCGCGGAAACGCCGGCGGAGATCGCCATCAGCATCGCGGCAGAGATGATCCAGTGCAGGGCGGAAGCCAGATGATGCAGTGGTGGACGTCGGATGCGGTGCGCTTTATGCGCGACGCTTCCGAATACGGCGACCATTACGCGCGTTTGTCGAACTACCTGATGCGCTGGCTCCCAGCGGACGGGCACCTCTGCGATGCCGGCTGCGGACTTGGTTATCTTGCGCAGGCGCTGGCTGATCACTGCCGGTATGTGACGGCGATCGACCGCAGTGAGGCGGCGATCGCTGCGATGCGGGCGCGGCGGCTGCCGGAGAATCTGGAAACGATCTGCGGAGATGCCTTTCAGCTGCTGCCGGAGCGGCCGTTTGATGCCATGACGTTCTGCTATTTTGGCAGCTCAGAGGAGATTCTGCGTCTGGCGCGCCGCCGGTGCAACGGGCCTGTGGTGATGGTGAAGCGCGACTGCAGCGAGCATCGGTTCTCCGTCCATCCCGGCAGGACACACCGCGACGTGAGAGCTGCAGCGGAAGACCTGCTCGAACGCAATGGCATCCCGTTTCGTTCGGAACGGCTGGCGCTGGAATTCGGTCAGCCCTTCCGGACGCCGGAGGACGCCATGGCGTTCTTCCGGCTCTATAATCCGCAGGCAGAGGTCAACGAGAATTGGGTCGCAGGCCGCCTGACCAAGACCGGACGCACGGATTTTCCGCTCTATCTGCCGGAAATGCGCAAGATGGCGGTGCTCGTGCTCCAAGCAAAAGACATACCGGAGGAATTGAAATGAACATTATTGTCTGCGGCTGCTCCGGCAGCGGAAAAACAACGGCGATCAAGCGGATCCTGACTGGCGCAGAGGAACCGATCTACGGCTTCTGGACGGAAAAGCTGGCGGAGGATCCACAGACCGGCAGCGCGCCGGTGTACATCCACGGCTGCGGGGAACAGCTTAGCTTCGCGCCGGATCATCAGATCGGTTCCTGCAAGAACTGCTGTGCGGAAAAGCACCCGGAGGTGTTTGACGACGTGGGCGTGGCGCTTCTGCGCGGCATCCCGGAGGGCAGTCTGGTGCTTTTGGATGAGATTGGCGTGATGGAAGAAGCGGCAAAAAAGTTTACCGCGCGGCTGTTTGAGCTGCTGGATGGGAACTACCGCGTGATCGCGGCCGTGCGCGACCGCAGCACGCCGCTGCTGGATGACATCCGTGCGCACGCGAAGAGCGTCAACGTTTCCGCGAAAGAGGCAAACACTCCGGAATTCGTAGCCCATGCCAGAGAAATACTGCGTTTGTGATGCACACCTGCGCCTTTCTGCGCTTTTGGAGGAATGACCTCCAAAAGCGTATATTTATACATTTCTTTAGAATTGTTTTTTGTACATTTTGGAAAGTTTGTATAGAAAAAATATCTAAATTATCATCTGTTTTCTGTCTTATTTTTTCTGTATAGATTATTTCGACAGATTCCTTGCAATCTCTGCAACACTGTGTTAGAATTATTGTATCTATAAGCAGACTGATTTTGACAGTCATTCCAATTACGGCAATAGCAGATTTCATGCATGTTTTTGCGCTGTAACAAAGGAAACAAATCGTAAATAAAGGAAACAGAAAATGACGGATAAAACTCTTCGTAAAATGAGCCGCCGTGAGCTGATGGAAATGCTTCTCGAGCAGAGCAAGGAAGTAGAGCGTCTGCGCGCGGAATTGGAGCAGGCGAAACAGAAATTAAGAAGCCGGCAGATTCTTCTGCGCGAGGCCGGCTCCATTGCGGAGGCCTCTCTGCGGCTGAATGAGGTGTTTGAAAGCGCACAAAAGGCCGCAGATCAGTATCTTCTGAATGTAAAGCGGCTTTCCAGCTCGCCGGAGGAGCCTCGATGAATCGGAAAAAACGGCGCATTTTTTACCCAAGTGTTTCTCAAATCGAAGCCGAGTTGGCGAGGATGGATGAGCGCCGGCGTTTTCGCAGAGCGCTCGGCAGCGCCGTGTGCTGCCTGCTGTCGATAGCGGCGACTGCAATTCTGGTTGCGACGCTCCTGCTGCCGGTCCTGCATATTTATGGATCTTCCATGACACCGACGCTCGAGGAAGGACAGATCGTCCTCTCGCTCAAGGGAGGCAATCCGAAGCAGGGTGACATTATTGCATTTTATTATAATAACAAGATCCTCGTCAAGCGTTTGATCGCAGGCCCGGGGAGCTGGGTAGACATAGACGAGGATGGAGACGTTTACATAGATCAGGTGCTCCTGGACGAGCCATATCTGACCGAACGCGATCTTGGCGACTGTAATATTGAATTGCCCTATCAGGTACCGGACGGCCGGTATTTTGTGATGGGCGACCACCGCGCAACCTCTATTGACAGCCGGAACACGGCGGTGGGATGCGTGGCGGAGGAGCAGATCGTCGGAAGAATTTTCTTCCGCATCTGGCCGCTGGCTGAGTTTGGTGAAATCAACTGACCGGGAAAGGCAGAAAGAATTCACAATGAGGCGTTCTATAAAATACAAAAGAAAGGAAATACGGCTGAATCCGAGGATTCTGCGCGGCGTGGTGATGCGCATTGCCTGTGTCGTGCTGTTTTGGACGGTCTATGCATTGATTCTTCCTGCGATCACGCAGGAAAAGCAGGCGAACTGCGGCATGGAAGCACACGTCCATTCGGAAGCCTGTTATGACGATGCCGGCGTGCTTCGCTGCGATCTTCCGGAGCACACGCACACGGATGCCTGCTATGCCGATCCGTCGGCGGATCTCCAGACACCTGCCGACTGGGAGCCGGAAATTAAAGAGGTCGAATTATCCGGTGATTGGGCGCAGGATTCGCTTGCGGTGGCAAAACCCAGCTTGGGTATCGCGCCAGCGACGTAAACTATACGGTATCTGACGACGGCTCGCGAAGCGCTTACAGCCGCTACGGCGAGTGGGCAGGAGCGCCGTATGGTACATGGAATTCCGCCTTTGCCGCATTCTGTCTGCACTATGCCGGGATCCCGGATGAGGCCGTGCAGGAGTGGAAGGATACCGCCGAATGGTTCAAGTGCCTTGAAAAGGCTTATCCCGATGCCGTGACAGAGGATGTCTGGCAGCCGGGGGATCTGGTATTTCTCAATCGGGACGGCGACGGCGAGGCCGACACCGCGGCCTTTGCGGAAAAGCTCCTGAGCGCCGAAGAGGACGTCCCGGAGCGCGTCAAGCTGATTGCGGGCGATATGGACGGTGCGGTGCGCTATCTTGCCGTGCCGACGGCGGAAATTACCGCTTTTGTATCGCTGGCCTCCGTCAGAGAAGACTATGAAGCCGAGCTTGCCGAACGGGAAAAACCGACGGAATCTTTGGCAGAGTCCGAAGAATCTGCTTATCTTTCCGGAACGCTCTGCTTTGAGAGCGACGATTTCACGGTGACGGCGGAGTTTGACAGCGATGCAAAGCTCCCGGAGGGGACGACCCTTTCCGTTCGTGAGATCTTTCCGGACACGGAGGAATATCAGGCGTATTTTGCAGAATCGGCGCAGAACCTGAATGGCGCGGCCATTCAGGCGGCACGCTTCTTTGATGTGACCTTCCTGCTGGACGGTCAAGAGATCGAACCTGCCACCGCGGTGAAGATCCACACGCAGTACACCCAGACTGTCGACGCTTCCGAGGATGCACGAGTGATCCATTTTACCAAGGACGGTTCGGAGCTCCTCCCGGTGGAAACGGAGCTGCAGGACGGAGAAATCACCGGCTTTTTCCACAGTCAGGACGGCTTCTCCGTGATCGGTTATCTGGTGACTTCTGCGGCAAATGAAACGGATGTCGGCCCGGAGATTCTGCCGGTGGACTATTACGTCTACATTGACGGCAGATGGCAGTGTGTTGGCTCGACGGCGACCGGCTGGGCGATTACGATAGCGGCGGCTGGTCTGACTACAACCGCGACTATGTCACGGTGGAGCAGGTAGCGTCCGTCCTTGCCCCCTACGGCTTCAGCTCTAGCGTGGAAAATGCCGCGCGCGTGTTGAGCTATCAGCAGAAAAAGGCGAACGGAAATGACACCACCACAAATACGAGCTGCTATTCCGACACCAATACGATTTTGCTTGACGGAAAGCGTATTATTCCACTGGCCAGACATGCTTTGAAGGCGAATGCCCGTGCGGGCTATAATCTCTATTACATTCCGGCAAACACCACGCTGTTTAGCGGGAAGCAGTTGAAGGAGCTTCCGACCTCCGGTAGTGAGTTTTATACGGTGTGCGTCTATGACCCGCAGGGGCTGAGCCAACAAATGCTGCCCGCGCCCGTCACGGTGCGCGCCGGTGCGTCCGCGCAGATGCGGGTGCAGCCGCTTCCGGATGGACTGCAATGGCAGTGCGTCGGCTCCGGCTGGCAGACGGCGGCCTTTACGCAGACTTCGGCGGGCGGCTCCGTGACACTGACGGTGCAGAATGTAACCCAGCCGACGCTCTTTACTCCGACGTCGCAGGACGGTAGGACAAGCCATTCCAAGACTGTTCATTTCATGGTCTATCTGGATGACTCGTGGACGGAGGCCGGCTCCGTTTCCACGATCTATAAAATGGACGGCCATAACCGCTACTTTATCACGGCTGCGCAGGCGGAATCCGTTCTTTCACCCTACGGCTTCCGCGCATCGGAGTACGCCTATACTTCCGGAGACGCCAACTCTGTCGCCCATCAGCTTGGCGTTTCCGCTGACCCGCCGGGCAGCACTTTCTATACCGACAACGATGCATGGCGGCTTTCTGACGGGAGCTGGGCGATCGGCCTGAGTTATGAAAACGGCGACCACGTTGTTTACTGGATTCCCGGCGTGACCGGGAAGGCGACAACCACCGGCACGGCGAAGGAATATGCCGCGGCGCATCCGGAATGCCGATTCTGGACGGTTTCTGTTCGCGACAGCAATCAATTGGTCTATTCCTCCGGCGAAGCGGCCGCGATGAAATGGTATGTCCGCAACGGCGAAGGCTGCACCGCTTCTCTCAAAACCGCTTCCGATGCCCTGTGGTCCGCCTTTGGCAAATCCGGCCGGAAGGTGACGCAGGCGCAGGAGGTAATTGCAGACGGTATTCGCATGACGCTCACCGGCATTGATCAGCCGGTGCAGATCACGGCGACCTCCGGCAATCCGGAGTACACCGTGCAGTATTATGCCGATACGCAGGTCTTTGCCGCGAGCGGCGGCACGTCCGTTCCGGTGATTGATACCTCCGCTGCCGGAAATGGCACGAGCAGCGCCAAGCTGCCGGATAATAACACAAATCCAAAATTCAAGCACCTATATCTGGAGAACACGGGCAAACCGGCGGCCGGAATGAACAACGGCGACACGACGAACTCCTACCGTGTGGCGACCACCCGGCAGGAGGTCAAGCTGTACGAGGACGCTGTTTATCAGCTCCACCGCTATCCGGATGTCACCTATGTGGATAAGCTCGTGAACAGCGGGGGCTATGATCTCGCATATGTGGGCGTCCTGAAGGAGGGAAAAGCCTCCGACAGCATAAACGATAATGATTTCGTATGGTATGCCGCAGACGGCGTCGTCTTTACCAATGTTGCTTCCGAGGCAAATTCCAAAACGATTCTGGTCGAAAAGGGGAGCGTGATCCGGCTGTTTTATGAGCCGGCGAATTCCAACTACATCAATTCGATGAACCTTTACGACTATGACATCAACAGTGTTTCCAGCACGGCCGAAGGCGGCGGCTATTTCCGTACCGGCATTACCGGCATCAACTCAAGCGGAAACTATGGCACAAGCCGCAACGGAAAAACGAACTGGAACTCCGGTGCGGACACGCTGGCCTTCGGAAATGCCAATACCGGCACCGGCATGAGCAACTATAAGTTCGACAGCGTTTATCTGAACAAATACAGCGGCAGAGGTGTTGTCGGCGGCTGCACCTTCGGTCTGGTCGAGTGTCTGGACGCCAGAGGAAATATCATTTATAGTCCGTGGGTCATCGCCCCGAAGCTCTTCGACGATGACGGCGGTGCTCCCGTGACCGGCAAGCGCACCTACACCAATGGGCAGCTTACCTTTGAGCGCACCGGCGATACCTATGTACTGAGCAGTGCGTCGCATCCGGAAACCGGCAGCGTGGACAAGCTGAATTACTTCTTCCACCCATCGCCGACAGCAGGCACGGTGCATAATCACATCTTCACAAATGATTTCTGGCCGATGGACAGCGTCAGTGCCTCTAATCGCAAAGACCCCCTGTTCGGCAGAACAGGACAGTCAATCCCGTTTGCCGGTTTTGCCCCCGGCGGCAATCCGGCAAACGGGTGGACGGCTGAGACCGGTACGTTCCCGCAGAGTGACGATGGACGGGAACATAACTGCTACTTCGGTATGCACTTCGCCGTCAATTTCTCCCTGACTGCCGATTATGTCGGCCCACTGGAATACTACTTCTTCGGCGACGATGATATGTGGGTATTTCTCGACGGTCAGCTCGTCTGTGACATCGGCGGTGTGCATAGCTCCATGGGTGAGTACGTCAACCTGCGCGATTATCTGCCCAACGGCTCCACGGGGACGCACACGCTGGCCGTGTTTTACACCGAGCGCGGCGCGTCCGGCTCCACCTGCTGGATGAGCTTCACGCTGCCCAACGTTTCCGGTGCTGCCACCGGGCAGGAGGTCGGCTCGCTTGAGGTGAGCAAGCGCCTCCAGCGCGAGGACGGCTCCGAGATCACGGATTCCGACGAGCGCTTCCGCTTCCAAATCGACTTCCTGACCGGCGAAAACGGTGCTGCGCTCCACAATACCTTTGCCTATTCCGGGAGCGACGGCAGCTTCGGCAGCATCCGCAGCGGACAGACGGTCACGCTGCGCGGCGACGAATCCCTGACCGTCAGCGGCATCCCGGCCGGAACGCGCTACACCGTCCGGGAGCTGGACTCCAACGGCTATACCACGACCGTCAACGGCGCGTCCGGATATGTTGTTTCCGGGCAAATCGCAAGCAATCAAAGTGCGCGCGCGGATTATATCAACACAACGCACTACGAGCTTCCGGATTCCGGCGGCTCCGGCGCGGATTGCTTCCTGCTTCTGGGAATCGGACTGCTGGCGCTTTTTGCCTGCTGCCTTTACATACGGTTATACAAAAAGAAAAACGTACCTGATTCCAATCGCTTTGCCCCATCTTCAAAAAATAAATGAAAGGAAGAAATGAAAACCATGAAAAAACTCACTTGCGTCATGGTGGCTCTGGTTCTCATGCTTGCACTTTGCGTAACGGCATTTGCGGCAGGAACCGGCAGCATCACCGTTGACAACCCCAAAGACGGTGTGACTTACACCGCCTACAAGATCTTCGATGTCGTGTACAACACGGACAAGCCCGCATACTCCTACACGATTGCGGGCAGCTCTCCGTGGTATTCTGTAGTTGATGCTTATGCAAAGACTGCTGATAGCCACCTGACTCTTGCCAAGGCTGCCAGTGAAGATACCTATATTGTCACCACGACTGCCGGTTTCAGTGCCGCAAAGTTCAGCGCTGCCCTCAAGGCGGCTGTTGAAGGGAAGGTCGGCATTCCGCTGACCGTTGCAGACGGCAAGGCGACTGCGAGCGGACTCGACCTCGGCTACTATCTGGTTGTCGGCGCAAATGAAGCGCTGGCCAACCTGACCACCACGAACCCCGACGTTATCATCCATGATAAGAACGACGTCCCGTTTGACAAGGTGGATGATAAGGAAAGCGTGGAGGTCGGCGAAGTCGTCAACTACACCATCACCGGCAAGGTGCCCGACACCACCGGCTTTACCGAGTATATCTATTCCATTACCGATAAAATGTCCGAAGGTCTGACCTTCAACAAGGATGTCAAAGTTGAAGTTGGCGGCGAAGAGCTGGCCACTGACATGTACGAGCTCAGCTATCCGGAAAGCGGTGTTGACTTCCAGCTGACGATCAAGGTCATGTATATTCAGGACAAGGTCTCTCAGCCTATTGTTGTAAAATATACTGCTACCGTCAACGAGAACGCCATTGCAAAGATCTCGGAAAACGATGCAAAGCTGGTGTATTCCAACAACCCGACCGACAGCAAGAAGCACGGCGAACTCACCGACAAGGAAACCGTCTAATCTGCAAAGATCAAGATTGTCAAGTACCATGACGCACTTGAAGACACGAATAATAGACTGCCAAACGCGAAGTTTGTCCTTAGCAAGAAAGTTATGGAAGGCGAAAAAGAGGTCGTCAAATACTACAAGTACGACACCTCCGCTAACAAGGTTACATGGGTCGACACACGGAAAGCCGCCGATGTGTTTGTTACGACCGTGAACGGTGAGGCTGAGGTCAGAGGCCTGAAGAACGGCACCTATTATCTGATCGAAACGGAAGCCCCTGCCGGCTACAACCTGTTGGCCGAACCGGTTAAAGTTGAGATCAATGGTTCTGATGCAAATGTCGAGTCCCTGACCGTTACCACCAATGTCGAGAACCACACCGGCTCTCTGCTGCCCGGCACCGGTGGCATCGGCACCCGGATTTTCTACATCGCGGGCGCTGCGCTGCTGCTCGGCGCGGTTGTCGTCCTGCTTGTCAAAAAGTTCAAGAAGGCCGAAAACTGATCCAGCAAATCACCGCACTGCCGGAGGAGGCTCTGCCTTCTCCGGCGGGCTTTCAGTAAGGAGTACCCATGAAGAAACGTGTTTCCACGATTCTGCTGATCCTGGTGCTTGTGGCGGGCGTGTCGCTGCTGCTGTACCCCAGCGTCAGCGATTACTGGAATTCTCTGCACCAGTCGCGGGCCATTACGGAATATGCAGAGGCCGTTGCAAATCTGAATACGGAGCAGAATGAAAAGCTCCTGCAATCCGCAAGAGAATTCAACGACCGCCTGTATCACAGCGGCGCGGGACCGAACCTGCCGGAAGACATGCTGGAGGATTACAAAGGACAGCTCAATGTCTCCGGCGACGGCGTCATGGGCTACATCGAAATTCCGAGCATCGACTGCTCGCTGCCCATCTGCCACGGCACGGACAGCGACGTACTCCAGCACTCCGTCGGTCATATCGAGGGAAGTTCACTTCCGGTTGGCGGAGAAAACACGCATTGTGTCCTTTCCGGCCATCGCGGCCTGCCAAGCGCAAAGCTGTTCACCGATCTGGACCGCCTGGCCGTCGGGGATGTTTTCATTCTGCGGACGCTCGACCAGACGCTGACCTATGAGGTCGATCAGATCCTGATCGTCGAGCCGCATCAGGTGAGCGCGCTGGCGATCCAGACCGGTGAAGATCTCTGCACGCTCGTCACCTGTACACCTTATGGCGTCAACTCGCACCGCCTGCTCGTCCGCGGCCATCGCGTCGAGAATCAGGAGATCGCAAAGGTCGCCCGTGTCACGGCGGATGCCATGCAGGTGCGCCCGGCCTATGTCGCGGTTTTTATTGCCGCCGCGATGCTTCTGCTCGTCTTTGTCATTCTGGCGCTGCGCGCCCGCCGCAGGAAGCGGTAAGGAGAGATTATGTTCTGGAATATTTTTTGGTGCTTGTTCTGCCTCTGCTTTGCAGCGGCACTTGGCCTGGCAGGATGGCTGACCGGACCGGGAAAGCGGAAAAAGTGGAAGCGCTGCACGGCACACACGCAGGGGACCGTGCTCCGTGCCGCCGCCCTCAACTACGGCGGGATTCATGTTCCACTGGTAGAATACTATGTGGATGGAACGGCCTATCGCATTGCCGGCCCACGCTTCCGCGGCGCGTCGGTCAGGGAGATCACCACGCCGGAGCAGACGGAAACGACGGTACAGACCAATCTGAAATCCAAGGAGACGCTGCCTCCGAAGCTGCGCGTCAAGATCACGCATGGCCCGGTGCGCAGTGTGGAATCGCCCCTGATGCAGCTCTATCCGGTCGGCAGCTTTGTGGAGATCTATTATGACCCGCAGAAGCCGAAACGTGCCTTTGTGCAGCGCTTTGAGGGCTGTGTCTGGTGGCTTTCCGTTCTGCTTTTTGTGCTCGCGGTGCTCTGTATTGCGCTGGCCTTTGCGATGGTCATCGCAAAGCCCTTCCCGACCGTAGCGTTATGAAGCCATAAAAAACTGCCCTGTGAATTTCTTCACAGGGCAGTTACTTATTTTACCATCTGACGTAGCCGCAGCCGTCCGGGCCGTTCCAGATCGTGAACACGAGGCGGCCGTCCTCAAAATAGACTTCATATTCGCCGTTCTCGTTGACCTTATAGGTGACGGGCGTCACCGCGCCGGTCTTGATTTCATAAAGGTACAGCTTGTCGAAGCTCTCCAAATCCTTTGCGTCGCGGTTCTCCGGCGTGTAGTAGGGAGGATGCACCGCCAGCGGTGTGACCGTGCAGGGGAGCTTGCTGCCGGTGATGGATTCGATCGCATTGCTGAGCGCCCATGCACTGCTGCCGCAGCCGGTGAAGTGCTCATGGAATTCATAGTTCCAGCTCTCAAGATAGCTTGCTTCCAGATGCAGGACACCGACGTTCTCACCCTCCGGCTCGGCTTGCAGCGCCGCGCTCAGATCCTGGACGATCTTTCTGTCGTTGCGGTTCGTGATGTGGTAGTCATGCAGCTCGGAAACCGACGCGAAGCAGCAGACAAAGGCAAACAGTGTAACGATAGCGGCCGTAATGCCCTTTTTGTGCCGGAAATCCTGAAAGAAGGTTTCCAACAGCCACTCGCCAAGCAGCGCAAGTCCGATGAAGGAGGGAACCGCATTGCGCAGCGAGAACCAGTTGTAGGACACCGCGAAGAACACGGCAAGCGGTGCAAGCAACAGAATCAGGCCAACCAGCGGCTTGTACTTCTGAAGGCTGGTTTCCGGGTTGCGGCGGGCGAATTTTCCCTCGCCGCTGCGGTATTGCAGGAAGAAAAGCAGCGCGCAGAGCGCGAATATTCCAATTAGATACAGCCATGCGCCGTCGCGGAAGGTGATTTGCATCCCGCGCAGGAAGCCCTTGCCGAGGGTGAAAAAGTTCGCACCGACAAAGCACTCATAAAACTGGCGGAACAGAGAGGGGAGCTTTTCCGTCCAATAAGCAGCGGTAAACGGGTTGGCCAACTGCGCGCGCGCCGTGCTGCCGAGGAAGGAGATCACAATGAAGTAGATCGCCGTATTCAGCAGGGAGGCAAGGCCGGTCAGCGTGTACCAGCGCAGCTTTTTAAAATTGAGCACGGACTGCACCAGAGAAAGCGCAACGGAGAGCAGCAGAACCTGTTCGTAGAAGAAGAAGGAAATTAGCTGCATCAGCACAAAGGGAACGGCAAAGTACCATTTTTTGCTCTCATAGAAGCATTGCAGCAGGAATGCCGCGACGCTCGCGAAAAACAGTCCGACGATGATGCGCGAGGAGGCCGAGATCCAGTAAAGGCCCTCAAAGCCCATGGGCAGCAGCGCCGCGATGAGCAGGAACATCCAGCCGCAGGAGAAATACTGGCGGAACACGCACATCAGCAGATAGATCGCGACGGTGTAGAGAATGGAGAGAATCAGAATCGCAACGATCATGTTGCCCCAGAGATTTCCCCAGAGGTACACGTCCAGAATACTTGCCAGAGGCCGCGTGGTCAAAAAATCTGCGGTGATCTTCTCCGTGGTGTAGACGCTGTAGTGCAGGTAATCGTCCAACTGCGGATAGTATTTCAAGCCGTAGTAGGTGAAGCGCAGGAAGAACAGTGCAAAGAGCAGCACGACCGACAGCAATTCCTTGCCGCCTTTTTTCAGGGAACGACTCAATTGGATCGCCTCTTTCCGAGTCTTTTTCCCTATTATATCAGGCCGGGCGGAAAAACGCAATGCCCCGTTCCGCTGCGGCGACAAAACACTTGAAAGTTTTTTCCGAATCTGTTATGATAGCAATATAGCACTGCGCCGCAGGGCGCCTCGTCTGCAATTCCTTGGGAGGTACTGTAATGAAGAAATCCTTTTTCTCATCCAAAGCGTTCCGGATTCTGATCTGGGTTTTGATTGCGATTTTCCTTTGTGTTTTTCTCTATAGCGGCTACCGTATCTGCTCATATTACGCAGAAAAGAGCAAGGCGGATCATATGTATGATGATATTATGAGCAGCTTTGCGCCGACGACGCCGAGCAAGCCGCAGTCCTCCGGCGGCAAGGAGGAACCAACGGAGTCCACGGACGACACCGGCTATCAGCCGCAGGTCGATGCGAAGAAGATCGCTGCGGAATATCCTGATTTTGTCGGCTGGCTCTACAGCCCGGATACGCCCATCAACTATCCCGTCATGCAGGCTTCGGACAACGATTATTATCTCCACCGGCTGATGGACGGCTCTTATAACTACAACGGCTGCCTTTTCGCGGATTATCGCTGCGACAAGGGCTTTGCCAATGACAACACGCTGATCTATGGACATAATATGTTCTCCGGCATCATGTTCGGCACGCTGCAAAAGTACAAGAGCGCGGATTACTACGCAGAGCACCCGGTGATGTATTTTGAAACGGAATACGGCGTTTATGAGCTGGAGGTTTTTGCCGCCTATACGACCACGCACGATTCCGATGTCTACACAATTTCTTTTTCCAGTGAAACCGCCTATCTCAATTTCCTGAACAACGCGATTTCGCAGACCGCTTTTAACGCCGACGTGCAGCTCACTGCGGCCGACCGCATCGTCACGCTTTCCACCTGTGCTTATGAATTCGACAACGCCAGATTTGTCGTCCTGTGCAAGGTTTCCCAGCGAATGGATACCGCCAATTGAGAAATCCATAAAACCGCCTCTTTCGGGAACGCTACCGAAAGAGGTGGTTTTTTGTGTATGACGTGATGATTCTCGGCGGAGGGCCGGCCGGCTGCACGGCGGCGCTCTACGGCGCACGGGCGGGGTTATCCTGCGTCGTTCTGGAGGGCCTTGCGGGCGGACAGGTCGCGCTCACGCCGCGTGTGGAAAACTACCCCGGCGCGCCCGGAATGGACGGGCAGGCGCTTGCCGCGCTGATGCGGCGGCAGGCGGAGGAGGCAGGTGCGGAATTCCTGCGGCTGTACGCAGCGGAGGTTTCGCTGACGGACGAAGTTAAGAGCGCCGGAAATGTCAGCGCGCGCACGGCGATCTTGGCGACGGGCGCCTCGCCGCGCCGTCTGGGACTTGCGGGGGAGGAAGAACTGACCGGCAGGGGCATCAGCTACTGCGCTGCCTGCGACGGTGCATTTTTCCGCGGACGGCGGGTCGCGGTCGTGGGCGGGGGGAATACGGCGGTTTCCAACGTGCTGTACCTCTCCAAGCTGTGCAGTGAGGTGCATCTGATCCACCGCCGCGGTACGCTCCGTGCCTCGGCTGTCGGGAAAGAGGCTCTTTGCAGGCTGCATAATCTGCACATTCACTGGAATTGTGAGGCGCGGGAGCTGATCGCCGGGGAGTTTCTGGAAGGAGTGCGGCTGGAGAATACAGCGGATGGAAAAGTAGAAACTCTGCCCCTGGATGGCATCTTCGTGGCGATCGGGCGCGCGCCGGAAACCACGCTCTTTGCCGGGATGGTGGAAACGGACGAGGACGGCTATCTTCTCGCAGACGAGTCGACGCGCACGTCGCTTCCGGGTGTTTTTGCCGCGGGGGATGTCCGGAAAAAGCCGGTGCGGCAGATCGTGACGGCCGTTGCCGACGGTGCCGTCGCTGCGATGGCCGCGGAACGGTATCTGGCAGAACGCTAAGAAGGAACAGGAAAAACCCTGCTCCTTCTGTTTTTTTGCGAAATTTTATGATATGATGATAGCGTCGCTTGCCAAGGGCACATATGCCAGCAGGACACACCGGCACGTCTTTCGCGGCGTTATCGTCCTTGCCATACGCCGGTATGCCTGCGTCCTCTGCCTTGCGAAAAACGCGCCGGAGCGCCCGGCGGGTCTTTGAGTTTTCCCGGAGGATAAACGGCAGTTGGCAAGGCAGACGAGGCAGATGGGCTGACGCCCATCAGCGAGGATAACAAAACCAAATGTCGTTTCGGCCCGGGAAAACCATGTGTGCCCTTGTCGAGCGACGCTAAGAAGAGGTGAGATGTGTGCTTGAGCTATTCCTTTGCACCGACCGAAAGAAGAATACCGTGCTGGCACTGGAGCGCATCTGCCGCGCGGCGGCGGAGGGGCGCGGCGGCCAGATCCTAGTCACGCCGGAGCAGTTTTCCCACGCCGCGGAGCGCGAGCTCTGCCTGCGCGGCGGGAATACCATCAGCCGCTTTGCGGAGGTTCTGAGCTTTTCCCGGCTGGCCAGCCGCGTGTTTTCCATCGAAGGCGGCGCAGCGGACAGCGAAACCGACGCGGGCGGCCGCCTGCTGATGATGTCCCTTGCGGTGGAGCAGGTGCGCTCCCGCCTGAAGGTCTTCGGAAGCGGCGCGGTGAAACCGGAATTTCTCCTTCGGCTGATCGACACGCTGGAGGAATTTCGCAGCTATTGCGTGACCCCAGCCGATCTTCGCCGCGCCGGTCAGGAGCTGTCCGGTGTGCTTGCGGTCAAGACGGAGGAATTCGCTCTTTTGATGGAGAGCTACGCCAGCGTCCGCGCCAACTGCGGACAGAACCCGGAAACGCGCCTGAACCGCCTGCTTGCCGCGCTGGAAACGAGTGATTTTGCGAAGGACAAGACCTTCTATTTTGACGGCTTTACGGATTTTAACGGGATCCAGCGTGAAATTCTCGCGCAGCTTCTTGCAAGTGGTGCGCCGGTACAGGTATTTTTGACCTGCGGCGCACTGGACGCCGCGGCGCAGCAGTACGAGGCCGCCCGCGAAACGGCGCGGCAGCTTCTGTCTGCGGCACATACGCAGGGAATCCGCACGGCAGTTCACGATATGGAAGAGCCACAGGACTGCGCGTCGCTGGCCTTCCTGCGGGAGCGGCTTTTTGCGGGCGGGAATGTGCATTTTGAAGGCGCGCAGGACGCGGTTTCGCTCCGCCTTGCCTCGGATGTGCGCGGCGAATGCCGTTGGGCGGCGGGTGAAATTCTGCGTCTGATTGGAACCGGCGCGCGCTGGCGCGACATCGCCGTTGCTTATACGGATGAAGCATCCTACCGCCCCGTGCTGGAATCCCTTCTGCGCAGCGCGGAAATCCCGGCCTATTTTGCGGGCGACCGCAGTCTTTTGCAGGAGCCGGTGATCCATTTCCTGCTTTCCTCTCTGGAAGCCGCCACCGGCGGAATGGAGCAGGAGGCCGTGCTTGCTTACTTAAAGTCCGGTTTTTCGCCCCTGCCGCGTGAGCGCGTCGACCGGATGGAAAACTACATTGTCCTTTGGAATCTCTCGTCCGGACGCTGGGAGCGTCCGTGGACGATGAATCCCTATGGATTTTCCAAGCCGATGGACGCGGCCGGCGAAGCCTTGCTGACAGAACTGGAATCTGACCGGCAGACGGCGTTTGTCCCGCTGCTTACGCTCCGCGATGCGCTCCGGCGCGCGCAGAACACCGGCGAAATGGTGCTGGCACTGAACGATTATCTGGAAACGCTCCGATTCCGTGAGCGCCTGAACGAGCAGGCTTTCGCGCTTTATGCGGCGGGAGAATTACAGCGCGCGCAGGAATACGCCCAGATCTACGGTACGGTCTGCACGGTTCTGGAGCAGACCTATGGTGTTCTCGGAAAAAGTGTCCGCGCCCCGGAGGACTTCTTCGCAGTGTTCCGCACGGCGCTCAGTCAGTATCAGATCGGCAGCATTCCGGCCACGCTCGATTGTGTGACCGTCGGTGCGCTGATGACGCAGCGCCGCTGCGATACGGAATATCTTTTCGTCCTCGGCGCCAACGAGGGCAGCTTTCCCTCTGCGCAGGAGAACCAGAGCCTGCTGACGGACAAGGAGCGCATCAGCCTGATGCGCATCGGCATCGCCGTTTCGCCCACGGCGGCCGGACGGCTCGACCGGGAGCTTGCTGGGATTCATGACGTGCTGTCCGCGCCGCGGCGCGGCATTGCCTTCACGGCGGTGGACGGAAAAGAGGCCTACTATTTCCGCCGCGCGGCGAACCTGTTCCCGGACAGCCTTTCCGCCGCAGAGGAAACGGAGCTGATCTCGCGTTCGCGCCGCGAGTACCGTACTTATCTTTCCGCGCACCTGCGCGAACTTGGGGAGGAGCTTCCCGCGCAGATCGAACAGCAGACGCTTGCCCCGCTGCTGCGGGCGAAGGACTATGCGATCGGCAGCCTGAAGCCCGAAACGGTGCGCGCGCTCTATGGAAGAACGCTGCGTCTTTCCTCGACGAAGATCGACTGCCTTGCCGGGTGCCGCTTTGCTTATTTCCTGCAATACGGTATCAAGGCGCGGGAGCGCAAGACAGCGGAGCTGGACGCGCAGCTTTACGGCACCTTCGTCCACTATGTCCTGGAGCACACCGTCCGGCAGACGCAGGCCGAGGGCGGCTTTGCCGCCGTGCCGCCCGAGCGCGTGCTCGCCATCGCGGAGGAGGCGATGCAGCGCTATGCCGAAACGGAGCTTGCAAGCCTCTTTGAATCCGAGCGGGAGGCCTATCTCTTCCGCCGCACCTTCTCCGAGGTGCGGCAGGTGGTGCAGGAGCTGTACGCGGAGCTGTCGAAGTCCGCGTTCGAGCCGCGCTGGTTCGAGCTTGGCTTCTCCGACCGCGGGCCGCTGCCTGCGGTGCGCATCGTCGGCAGGGAAATGGCGGCGGAATTGGAGGGCTTTGTCGACCGTGCCGATCTCTGGGAGCACGACGGCAGGCAGTACATCCGGATCGTCGACTACAAAACGGGGAAAAAGGATTTCGACTATACCAACATTCTCAACGGGCTCGGCCTGCAGATGCTCCTGTATCTCTTTGCGCTGGAGCGGCAGGGCGAGGTGCTGACGGGGCAGAAGCTGCTGCCCGCCGGCGTTCTGTATTTCCCCGCGCGCATGGAGCGTGTGACGGTGAAGGATCGCTTTTCCGAGGCAGAGGCGGACGCTGCACGCAGAAAAGCGCTGCGCCGCAAGGGACTGCTTCTCAACGACGAAAGCGTCTTGCAGGCGATGGAGCCCTGCAAGGACGATCCGGTGTTTTTGCCCTATGCGCACGATAAAAACGGAGACCTCACCGGTGATCTGGCCTCCGTCGAGCAGCTTCGCCTGCTGGAAACGCACGTACTTTCTACGGTCGCCGCGCTGGCGGACGACCTTGCGCAGGGAAACGTCGAGGCGAATCCCTATTATTATGACGATTTGCAGAACGCTTGCCGCTGGTGCGCCTATCAGGAACTCTGCGCGGACGGCGTGGAAAAGCGCTGGCTGGAAAAGGTCCCGGGCAACCGGCAGTTCTGGGAGCTTCTCGGAAAGGAGGACGCAAATGGCTGAGCTGGTTTTAACAAAGGAGCAGCAGGCGGTCGTGGATGACCGCGGCGGCGCATTGTTGGTTTCGGCGGCTGCCGGCTCCGGGAAAACCAAGGTGTTGGTCGACCGCGTCCTCGGCAGAGTGGCTGACCCGTCGCAGCATTGCAATATCGACGACTTTCTGATGATCACCTTTACGCAGTCGGCTGCGTCCGAGCTGCGTGGCAAGCTGATCGCCGCGTTCAGTGAGCTTCTGTCCAAACAGCCGGAAAACCGGCACCTGCAGCGGCAGATGAGCCGCGTCTATCTGGCGCAGATCTCGACCGTCCACGCCTTCTGCAGCGCAATCCTGCGCGAATACGCGCACGTTCTCGACCTTCCTGCGGATTTCCGCGTCTGCGACGACGAGGAGGGAAAGCAGCTTCGTGCCCGTGCGCTGACCGATACGCTGGAAGCGGCCTACCACGCCGTGCAGACTGACGCGCAGCTTGCCGCGGCGCTGGATATGCTGGGAGCGGGGCGGGACGACCGCGCCATCCACGAGTTGATCCTCAAGCTCTATGAGAGCGTGCAGTGCTATGGCGATCCGAAGGCGCGCATGGCTGCGCTGACGGAAATGCTGGACGTTTCTTCCTGTGCCGATGCCGGGCAGACGGTCTGGGGCGAATACCTGATCGAGGAATTCCGGCGCTATCTCTCCCTCTGCGCTCGCGCGCTGGAAGAGGCCTGCCGGATGATAGACGAAACCGGCGCGCTGGCGCCGTACTCCGCGACGTTTCATACGAATCTGGACGCCGTGCGGGCACTGTCGCAGCAGACGGCGTGGGAGGCGATGCGCACCGGTGCGATCGACTTCGGGCGGCTCGCCTCCATCCGCAAATGTGACGTGCCGGAGAAAAAGGAATACGTGCAGGCGCTGCGTAAAAAGATCGTGAACGGCATCCGCGCGAAACAGGAAAAATTCTCCCTGCCCTCTGCGGAGGCGCTGGCCGATCTGCGGCTCAGCGGCGACGCGCTTCAGGGGCTGCTGACCCTTGTCGGGCAGTTCTCGGAGCGCTATCAGCAGGCAAAATTGCAGCGTCATGTGCTGGACTACAACGATCTGGAGCATGATACGCTGCGCCTGCTCACAGGCGCCTCCGGCGGCCCGACCGCCACGGCGCGGGAGCTTTCACAGCGCTATGCAGAGATCATGGTCGACGAATATCAGGACACCAACCGCGTGCAGGATGCGATCTTCACGGCGATCTCGCGAGAGGGGAAGAATCTCTTCTTTGTCGGCGACGTCAAGCAGTCCATCTACCGCTTCCGGCTGGCTGACCCCGGCATTTTTCTGGAAAAGTACCGCCGCTTTGCGGACTATACGCAGGCCGCGGACGGTGAGCCGCGCCGTATCCTGCTTTCGGACAATTTCCGTTCGCACCCGGCGATCCTTGAGGCGGCAAACGATGTATTTCGGCTGACAATGACGCCGCGCATCGGCGGATTGTACTACGGCGAGGCCGAGGCACTGCATCCCAACCGCCCGGACATGGACATGGGCGAGCCTGCCGTGGAGCTGCACTGCATTGATATGCAGGAGCTGCCGAAGCAGCCGCCTGTGACGCGGGCGGAGATCGAGGCGGAGTTCGTCGCGGAGCGCGTCGTGTCGCTCCTGAGCCATTCGGAAATTCCGGAGGGGGAGAGCCTTCGCGCGATCCGCCCGGAGGATATTGTGATCCTGATGCGCTCCCTTTCCGGGAAGGCGCAGACCTACATGGACGCGCTGCGCCGGCGCGGCATCTCCTGCGTGAGCGGGAGCGACGATCTGTTTGCCGCGGAGGAGATTCGTTTTCTCATTGCACTCTTACAGGTGATCGACAACCCGCGGCAGGACATCCCGCTTGTGACGGTGCTGCTTTCTCCGGTTTTCGCCTTTACGGCGGAGGATCTTGCCGAGATCCGTGCGGCACACCGAAAGGCGGAGCTTTTCGACGCGCTGACAGAATCAGAACGTGCCGCCGATTTCTGCGCGCTCCTGACGGAACTGCGCGACCTTGCGCAGCGCGTGTCCCTGCGTGGGCTTCTTGACGAAATCGGGGAGCGCACGATGCTGCTTTCCGTCTATGCCGCGCGGCTGGAACCGCTGCAATGTGCGCGGGAGCTGGACGCCTTTGCGGCGCTGGCCGACCGCTATGAGTCCGGCGGGCGCTACGGCCTGAGCGGCTTTCTGCGGTATCTCGACACACTGCGTGAAAAGGGCGTGGCGTCCGAGGATGCGGCGGCTGCCGGCGCGGTGCGCCTGATGACGGTACACAAATCCAAGGGTCTGGAATTCCCGGTGGTGATTCTGGCCGACCTCTGCAAGGGTTTCAACCACACCGACGCGCGCGCTTCCGTGCTGACGGACAGTGAGCTTGGCGTCGGCTGCAGCGTTCTTGATAGGAAGCGGCGCATCTCCTATCCGACGATTGCACGCAGCGCGATCGCCAGCCGCATCGACCGCGAAAATGCCTCCGAAGAAATGCGCGTTTTGTATGTCGCAATGACGCGCGCCAAGTCGCGCCTGATCATGACCTGCTGCAGCAGAAAACTGCTGGGCAAGCTGAAGAATATTGCCCGCGACCTCACCGTTCCGGCATCGGACGTTCTGATTGAGGATGCGGACTCCATGGCTGACTGGGTTCTGATGGCCGCGATGGCGCGCACGGAGGCAGGGGAACTCTTTGCCGCCGCCGGAAAGCCGGACTGTTCGCGCGTTACGGAGCACCCGTGGAAAATCGCGCTGCACGACGCCAATGCCTATCTGCCGAAGCCAGAGGAGACCGCGCAGGAGGCGGTGACTGCGGATTTCACGCCGCTTCCGCTGCATCTGAGCGCCTATGCGCACGAAGCCGCCACGTCCGCGCCGACCAAGCTGACCGCGACCCAGCTCAAGGGGCGCGAGCTCGACACCGAGGCCGCCGAGCAGACGCGCCCGCAGGAGCTTCTGCACTTCCCGTCGCCGCGTTTTCTGGAAGGGGAGCGGCCGCTTTCTCCGACGGAACGCGGCACCGCGATCCATCTTGCCATGCAGTTCATCCGTTATGAGGCCTGCGGAACGCTGGAGGGCGTGCGGGCAGAGGTTGCCCGCCTCGGTGAAATGCGTATGCTCACGCCGCAGCAGCTTGCGGCTGTGCGGCCGGAGAAGATCCTGCGCTTCTTTACGTCAGAAATTGGCAGGCTTGTCCAAACGGCGCCGAAGGTCGTCCGGGAATTCAAATTCTCCGTGCTGGACGATGCGGCGCAGTACGATCCATCGCTTTCCGGCGAGGAGGTACTTCTGCAAGGCGTGACGGACTGCTGCGTGATCGGCGCGGACGGCCTGATCATTCTGGATTTCAAGAGCGACCATATCGCCGCCGGGGAAGAAATGGAGCGCGCCGCATACTATCGCGGACAGTTGGACGCCTACTCTCGCGCGCTTTCCAGAATTTTTGAGCTTCCGGTCAAGGAACGAATCCTCTATTTCTTCGCGACGGATACCGCCGTGGAGGCATGAAAGTACGACTTATAAACGGGCTGTTTTGTTCTCGGCGGGAATATAAAAGCGTGCCGATGGCTGCACCGGCAAAACCCGCTTGAATTTGTTTGGATTGCTGTTATGATAGGGAAGGAATGCTTTGTGATGTTTCATTCGGATTTTGAGGAAAAGCTGCCGTATTCCGTGCTGACGTTTGTCGCTCTTGCCGTTTTTTATGCGATTTATTTCGGCAAGATGCTGGCGCAGAAGCGCCGCGGCATCCGAACCCGGCAGATCGGCAGCTGCAAAGAGAAATCGCTGCATACCATCGAGCTTTTGATGAGTGTCGCTACGCTTGGAATCGTTCCTGCACAGATTCTGTCCATCGTTTTTGGCTTGATCTGACTGCCGGGCGGCGTGCGCTTTACTGGCTTTTTGATCGCGCTTCTTGGCGACGGCATTTTTCTTGCGGCTGTTCTGTGCATGAGGGATAGCTGGCGCGCAGGAATTCCCGCACAAGACAAGACGGAGATCGTGACGACGGGCATCTATGCCTTCAGCCGCAACCCGGCGTTTCTGGGTTTTGATTTCATGTACATCGGCGTGCTGCTTCTGTATTGTAATCCGATTACCGCTGCGTTTACGGCCTTTGCCATCGTCATGCTGCACTTGCAGATCCTGCAAGAGGAAAAATACATGGCAGCAACCTTCGGAGCCACCTATCTGGCCTACCGCAAAAAGGTTCTGCGTTATCTGGGAAGAAAATAGGTCGGAAACATCCAATTCAAAAACCAATTCCCCGGAATGGAGCACATTCCGGGGAATTGGTTTACATAATTTCAAAAAGCTGCTCGCAATAGGCTTCGCTATAGAGCTCCAGCAGGCGAATCAGCTGCTGCCGCTCAGCCGTGCCGATCTTTTCCACGGCTGTCTCCTCCTGCCGCAGGAGGGGAACAACGACTTTCTCACATAGCTGCTGTCCTTTGGTCGTCAGGGAGATGCCTTTGTTTTTTCGATTCTACGGCAGCTCCTTCAGTGCAACGGTTCCGTCGACCAGAAAGGCTTTTATGACCAGATTGATAGACTGCTTCGGGTAATGGGTGTCGTCACTGATCCGCTTCTGCGTGCAGCCGTTGCCCAGCTCATAGATCTCTTTCAAAACCATCAGACTGAGATAATTCAGGCCATGGGCCTTGGCATATTCCTCATAAGCGCTGTCCATGCTCTGAAACTGCTGCATCAGTTTATCCTGTATCGAATTCATTGTAGTCTCCTTATGCGTAATGATATTTGTTTCTCATCCGACGGAAGCAGAAAACGGAGAGCAGAATACTCAGAACTTCTGCCACCGGCATGGAGATCCACACGCCATCCACGCCCCAGAGACGTGGAAGGATCAGCAGGGGAAGGATGAGAAAGATCAGTGTCCGAAACAGCGAAAGAATGGCGGAGGTCTTTCCGTCGTTCAGTGCCGTGAAAAAACCGGAGGCAAACAGATTGAAGCCCATCAGCAGAAATGCCGCCGCAAAAATATACGTTCCGCGGACGGCCATTTCCGTCACCGGTGCGGAATTTTCCGCAAAGAGGAGGGCAATGGGCCGCGCCAAGGGGAAGGCAATCGCAAAGGTGAGCAGCGACATCCCGGCGACGGTTTTGAGTGCGGCACGGGTAAGCCGCTTCAGCTCGGATAAATTCTCCGCACCAAAGTGATAGCTCACCACCGGCGCGATGCCCTGTACATAGCCTGCATAGCCTGCCGAAAGAATGGTCTGCGCCGACAAAATGATGGCTGCCGCTGCGACACCATCCGAGCCGACCAGCCGCATCAGAATCACGTTCATGGCGATCATGGTCACGGTGACGGCAAGCATCCCAACCATTTCGCTCATGCCGTTGCTGCACGCCTTACCGAGCGCCCGACCGTCAGATTTCGGGCGGACAAAGTACAGGGAGCCCTTGCGGTTGACCAAGAAGAACACCACGCCGATGACAGACTGCAGGAAGTATCCCGCCGCCGAGGCGTAGGCAGCGCCGGCAACGCCGAGCGGAAACACGGCAAGCAGCACATAGTCCAGCACGATATTGGTCACGCCGCCCGCAATGGAGAGTCCGAACCCCAGACCCGGTCGGCCCGCCGCGACGAAAAAGATCTGCAGGACGATGCTGACCATGGCAAAGGGGATCAGCAGGAAGATCGGAACGGCATAGGCTTCACAAAGATGGTATAGCGCCTCGTCTGCCCCCATGGCATATAAAATTGGGCGCCGGAACAGGATTCCCAGCACGCAGAAAAGCGTGCTGATCGCCACGCTGAAGAGCATGAAAAAGGAAAAATTCTGCCGTGCTTTTTCCATCTGTCCTTCGCCCATCCGGCCGGACACCAGTGCACAGCCGCCGGTGGCGATCATCGTGCCGATGGCAAGCGCGATGGCAAGAAAAGGCCCGGCAATGCTGACGGCGGAAAGCGCATCCGTCCCCAGAAAATTGGACACGAAAAGCTGATCGCTTCTTTGGGTAATTTTTTGATTTCCATGTGTTTCATTCCACTTTTCTGACATTTTTTAAACTCATTTTAGCACAATTCTGCCCGTCAGGCAGGAAAAGAAACAAAGCCTGCCGGGTCAGTTCTCTTCTATCGGTCAAATAATCCAAACGATGTATCATATGGCGAAGAGATATGCGGAATATCTTCGATCCATGTTCTGCCGCCCGCACACCGTATTGATCGGACTGCACAAAATCAGAAATTAGATTTTCAAAATCTTGTGCAAAGTGCTTGACAAATGGAAATGCAGAGCTTATAATGTTATTGAACCGTTAAAATAGCTTTGACAGAGAGCGCGGAGGGAGAGAAAAGCGTGAGAAAACAGGTCAGTGTGCGGGATGTTGCAAGAGAGGCGGGCGTCTCACCGGCGACGGTCTCCTATATCCTCAATGACACGCCGGGCCTGTCCTTCACCCCGGAGACGCGCCAGCGCGTGCTGGCTGCGGTGGAAAAGCTGCACTACGTTGCCAATCAGGCCGCGAAAACGCTCGGCTCCGGCCGCGCGGAGGGCATCGTCCAGTCCAAGCTCATCGGCGTGGTCATCCCGCAGACGGAGAACAAGCGCAAGGAATCGCACATCATGTTCGGCAACCCCTTTTATGGCACGTTTCTCAGCGCGGTGGAGCTGGAGGCCCGTCGTGCGGGCTATCAGCTCATCCTTTCGGGCACCAATCCCGGTCAGAGCTACATCGACATTGCAAAGAGCCGCACGCTCGACGGCGTCATCATCCTCGGCGCCTATCCCTCGGACGACGAGGCAGAATATAAAAAGTACAAAATCCCCGCCGTGCTGGTCGATTGCTACGGCAGCGGCGACAGCTTTTTCTACAGCGTCCGCACGGACGACCGGCTCGGCGGCTATCTTGCGACCAAATATCTGATCGAACAGGGACATCACCGCATTGCCATCGTGACGGGCGAATTAAAGGCGCACGGTGTCAATTCCGAGCGCTATCAGGGTTATCTGGACGCGCTGTGCGAGGCGGGGCTTACGCCGGCGCATGACGACGTTTTTGAGGGGCTGGTGGGCTATGACCACGGGCTTGAGGTCGCTGAGGAGCTGGCGCGGACTCGTAGGGACATCACTGCACTGTTCGCTTCGGCGGACATCACGGCCATCGGCCTCATCAACGGCCTGCACGCGGCCGGGCTGCGCGTGCCGGAGGACGTTTCCGTTATCGGCTTCGACGATGTGGAATATGCAAAAATGTGCTATCCGGGATTAACGACGATGCGGCAGAATATTATGGAGAAGGGGCGGCAGGCCGCCCGGCTGATGATTGAGGCGGTACAGGATCACAGCCTGCCTCGTGAGGAGCGGATCATTCCCATGGAACTGATTGAGAGAGGAACGGTGAAGCGAGTCGATGGTAATCAAGCATATGCCCAGCGGCCTGTTTCCGCATTTTGACAGCGGGCTGGAACGGCGTCCGTACTTTGTCAAAGCGGGGGAGCAGGTCGAGTTTGGCTGCCGCCTGGATGGCAGCACGGCGGATTCCGTCCAGCTGGAGCTGACAGACGGTGCGCGCACGGTGCGCGTGCCGGGGATCTTCCACAGCGCAAACGACCGCGGCCAGCGGTACTTCCGCTTTGTCTACCGCACGCGGGAGGAGGAGGAAAGTCTGCGTTACCGCTTCGTCACGTCGCGCGGCGAGGTGAGCCGGGAGTACGAATGCCCGATCCTGCGGGAGCTGACATTTACTCCGGCGGACGCACGGATCGAGAAAGAAAGACAGATCATTTTTCAAACGGATACACAGGCGTACAAAATCGAACTTTCGGACACACCTTGTATCCGAGTTATTTTGGAAGATAATTTAACCGTTAAAACAAACGAAATACATAAAAATGCTGAACAAATTCAAAAAGAGCTTACAGCCATCGCCGGAGACGGGACGCCGCTGCTGCGCATACTGCCGGAGCTGCGTGTAATGGTCGACGAACACGGCACGGCAAAAAATCTCCGCCTGCGGCTGAGGATCCGTGGTAAGGCGGTGTACGGACTGGGCGAGAAATTCGACACGGTCAATCAGGCGGGAAAATCTCCACTGAATTACGTCGTTGAGCAATTTTCCAACCAGCAGGACAAGACATATCTGCCCATCCCGTTTTTTTTCACCGAAGCCGGCGTGAGCTTCCTGCAAAAAACGACCTATCCCTCGTCCTTTGCGTTCTCCGCGCCGGACGCGGAAGGCTGGATCACGCTGGAGCTGTTCACGGTGTGCGCGCAAGCGGGCACGCTGTTTGAGTGCAGTATCCACACGGGAACCCCAGCCGCGCTCCTGCGCGCCTACGCCGAAGATACCGGCGAGGCCATCCTGCCGCCCAAATGGGCCTTTGGCCCGTGGATGTCCTCCAATGGCTGGAACACACAGAAGGAGGCCTTGGAGCAGCTTGCGAAGATGCACGAGACTGCGATCCCCGCGACCGTGATGGTGCTTGAGGCGTGGAGCGACGAGGAGACCTTTTACATCTGGAACGACGCTGAATATACGCCGCGCGCAGACGGCGGCGCGGTGCATTATGAGGATTTCACCTTCCGGACGGAAGGCAAGTGGCCGGATCCCAGGGCGTTCTGCCGGACGCTTGCGGACGAGAACGTCAAGCTGATTTTGTGGCAGATCCCGGTCATCAAATATGAGGCCGCGCCGCACGGCTTGCAGCTCGATCTTGACTGGGAATATGCGAAAAAGTACGGCCTCTGCCTGAAAAACGCAGACGGAACGCCGTATCAGATCACAGAAATGTGGTTCGGCAATTCCCTGATCCCCGATTTCACAAACCCGGAGACGAAGCGCTGGTGGCTGGACTGCCGCCGCTATCTCGTCGAGGAGCTTGGAGTGGCGGGCTTTAAGACCGACGGCGGGGAGTTCCTGTTCGACCCGGACGCACGCTTCTCTGACGGACGCAGCGTCGCAGAGGCGCACAACGCTTTCCCGAATCTCTACGAGAGCGTCTATCACGAGCTGACAAACGTCACCTTCAGCCGCGCTGGCTACACCGGCGCGCAGAAATATCCCATCCATTGGGCGGGCGACCAGCTTTCCACGTTTGCAGAGCTGAAAGGTCAGCTCACGGCAGGACTGTCCGCCGGGCTTTCCGGCGTTCCCTTCTGGGGCTTTGACATCGGCGGCTTCGCGGGCGATTTTCCGAGCACGGAACTGTATCTGCGCAGTGCCGCGCTGGCGGCCTTTGCGCCGGTGATGCAGTTTCACTCCGAGCCGCGCGGCGGGCAATATTATATGGTGCAGCGCAACCATTGGAACAACGACCGCAGCCCGTGGAATATGGCGCTGGCCAACCGCGATGAAAGCATTATTCCGATCTATCGTCTCTTTGCCAACCTGCGCATGAATCTGCTGCCATATCTCTGGCAGGAGGCGCAGCATTGCAGCCGGACACTGCGGCCGATGATGGCGCATTTGGTCTATGACTACCCGCAGGATGCGAACGTCCTGCATTTGGAGGACGAATATCTTCTCGGCCGGTCGCTGCTGGCCGCACCGGTGATCGAGGAGGGGGCAGCGGAGCGCGAGGTCTATCTCCCGGATGGCCTGTGGCACACACTCTGGACGGGGAAAGCACAGCCGGGCGGGCAAAGCGTTCGTGTTTCCTGCCCGCTTACGGAGATGCCGGTGTTCGTCCGCGACGGCACGGCGCTTCCGCTGAATCTGAACGATGCGCTGATTATGGGAACGACGGAGCCGAGCGGCGCGGTGAGCAACCGGACGGACGGCTATGAGAACCTTTGCTTCCTGCTCTTTGGCGCGTACGGTGAAAGCCGCTTCCGCGACGAGCTGGGCAACGACCTGACGCTGCGCTGGCAGAACGGAGAAATTCAAACGGAGGGCACGCTGACCTGCCCCGTCACGGTGCTTGCAGACTTCCTGACGGACGGCGTGACGGCCGAGCTGTTCGGAAGAACGGTCTACGGGATCAGAAAGGAGCCACGATGAACTATCAGGTGACAGGAAACGAATACATCGCCCTGCCCACGCTGCGCGAGGCGGATGCCGCGCTCGAGAGTCTGAGCTTCCTGCACATGGGCGCCAAAGGGATGCTTGAGCTTCATGGCACGCAGGAAAGGCCGCTGCTTGCGCCCTTTGTGCAGCGAGAGGGGAGCGAGACGCCGCTTACCGGCCTGCGTTGGGAGCGTCTGCATTCGTGGATCCCGCGCTTTACGACGGAGCTTTGCGGTCTTGCGCTCGAAGGCGTTTTGCTGACGCCCATAGACGAGCGCGGCTTCGGCTGGCGGCTGCGCGCGACAAACCGCGAGGCCGAAGCCGAGATTACACTCGGGCTGCGCGGTACTTGGGCAAAGACGCTGCATTCAGTCAATGAGAGCAAGCCAGTGGCAGGTGAAAAGCATCTCTATCCCAGCGGCTGGAACCACTGCTATGTCATGGACCTACGGCCGGGCTTGTCGCTCTTCGCCTTCGCGCCGATCTACACCGAGCAGCCGGAGCATTGCCCAATCCGCTCACAGTTTGAACGCGCGGACGAAGAAATCCGCTATCACATCGTGCAGCGCCAAACTCTTGCGCCCGGCGAGACGCTGGAGCTGACGGTCTGGTTCGGCCTCGGCTTCGAGGAAGTCTCGGCGGCGACCTCAGCAAAGGAGCTGCTGCGGCAGGGCTTTGCGCAGGAGCTGGAGCGCACGGAGCGCTGGCTTTCCGAGCGCGAGCGCACCGTGAACGACGCGCGGCTCGACGAGATTCTGAATACCAACCTCTTTTTCAGCTACTTTTTCGGCGCGGGACGCACGCTCGACACCGAGGAATTTGTCCTTGTCACCTCGCGCAGCCCGCGCTATTATGTCAGCGCCGCCTATTGGGACAGGGACAGCCTTCTCTGGAGCTTTCCTGCCATTTTGCTTGCCGACCCGGAGACGGCGCGGCAGATGCTGCACTATGTGTTCACGCGGCAGATTCGCAACGTCGGTCTGCACAGCCGATTCATCGACGGCACGCTGCTCGAGCCGGGCTTTGAGCTTGACGAGCTGCTTGCACCCGTGATTGCGCTGTTCCGCTATGTGCAGAAAACCGGCGACCGTGCGATTTTGGAGAAGCCGTGGCTGCGCGAGGGCATTGCGCATATTCTTGCGTGCCTGCAAAGCAAGCGCAGCGCGGATGCAGCGCTTTACGAGACTTTTTTGCAGCCGACGGACGATGTCCGACGTTACCCTTATCTGACCTATGACAACATGCTCGTCTGGTACAGCCTGCATGCGCTGGCGGCGCTGTTCCCGGAGCACGCCGCCCTTGCCGAAACGGCCGAGAACGTGCGCAGCGCGATCTACGAGCACTGCGTCCGTGAAAAGGACGGGGAAATGATATTTGCGTGGTCGGTCGATCTGCAAGGCGGCTGGGATGTCTACGACGAGCCGCCCGGGAGCCTGCTCCTGCTGCCGCACTTCGGCTTCTGCGGGCAGGACGATCCGATCTGGAGGCACACTGCCGAGGTCATCCGTGCGAAGGAGTATCCCTATTCCTTTGCGGGCTGTCCCATTGCGGAGATCGGCTGCCCGCACGCGCCGCATCCGTGGGTCTTGAGCATTGCAAACAGCCTGCTCTCCGGCAGCCGCGACAGCGCAAGGACGCATCTTCTGCGCTGCAAGCTGGACAACGGCATCGCCTGCGAGAGTGTGGACGAATTCACCGGTGAGAGTGCGACGGGCGAAGCCTTCGCCACCTGCGCAGGCTTCCTCGCCTACGCCATTGACACGGCCTTTACGGGCCGCAGAAAGGAGGACGGCTCATGAACGGGCTGCACATCACTCCCTGGTGTATTCAAAGCACCGACCCGGAAAACCGGGCGTTTGCCGAGAGCATTTTTTCCCTCGGCAATGGCTACATGGGCACGCGCGGCTACCGTCCCGATCGGCGCGGGGAGCATCTGGCATGGCGCTCGACCTTTGTCTCCGGCTTCTATGAATACGTCAAGCCGGGAATCACGGATCTTGTCAATCAGCCGGACTTTTCCGCCCTGCAATTTTCGCTGAACGGTGCGGACAGCGAGGCGCTTGCGCTCTCGGACTATGGGCAGACGCTTGATCTGCGCTGCGGCCTGCTGTGCTGGGACTACCGCCTGACCGACGCCGCCGGACGCGTGACGCGCGTGCGGCAGGAGAAATTCCTGAGCATGGCCGAGCGGCATCTGGCTGCGCTGCGCCTGACGCTTACGGCGGAAAACTGGTCTGGAAAGGCCGAAATCGAGACGGGCATTGACGCAGGCGTCATGAATCTTCCCATTGCGGACGATCAGCTCACGCAGAACATGGATTTTTCCGACCTCTGGTCGGACGTTCAGACGCAGGAGGGAGCGCGCGGCGGCCTGCTCACGGCCAAAACGCGCATTTCCGGCCGGGAAACCGTCATGGGCTACTGTCTTTCCCAAGCGGGCAGTACGGAGCGCGTACCGCACGCGGTCGTTACCCGCGTTCAGGTGCAGCTTACCGAGGGTGTACCGTGGACGTTGGAAAAGCTCGTCTGCTGCGCGACCTACCGTGACGCTGATCCTATGCAGCGCGTGCGTGAGACGCTCTGCGGTGCGGAAACGGACTTTGAGCTGCGCCTGCGGCAGAGTGCGGCGGCGTGGGAGGAAATCTGGCAGGATACGGACGTCGAGCTGGAGGGAAACGACGAATGGCAGGGCGCGATCCGCTACAACATCTTCCAGCTTGTGCAGGCGATGCCCTCGGGCGACAGCCGCGCCAGCATCGGCGCGCGCGGCCTGACCCACGGGCGCTACAAGGGCTGCTATTTCTGGGACACGGAAATTTTCATGCTGCCCATGTTCCTGTGGACGCGGCCGGAGGACGCGGAATCGCTGCTGGGGTACCGCTATCACACCCTGCCCGATGCAATGGAAAGCGCAAAACGCTTTTCGGCCAAGGGCGCGCGCTATTCGTGGATGTCCTCGGACACGGGCTTTGAGCAGTGTGAGAGCTGGGATACCGGCTGCTGCGAAATTCACATAACTGCGGACATTGCTTACGCATTTTACCGTTACAATTCCGTAATTTCTGACGAAAAACTGAGAAATCAGTCGGCGGAAGTCCTTGCGCAGACGGCACGCTACTGGGTCGACCGCTTCAACTATTCTGCGCAGGAGGATCGTTATCATCTGCTTTTTGTCAAGGGGCCGGACGAATACGGCGGCGTGACGACGGATGATTTTTACACCGTCTGCATGGCGCGCGACAATCTGCAATATGCTGCGCAGTACATCCGCGCACTGCCCGGCGCGCAGATTCAGGCTCTTGCGAAAAAGACCGGCCTGACCCCGCAGGAGCCGGCGCTCTGGGAGGAGATCGCGCGCAAGGTCGTCCTCGTGCGCGACGGGCTTCTGTGGCGGCAGGATTCGACCTTCGGTTATCTTGAGCCGCTGGACATCGCCGCGGCCAAGGACGGCGACGCCCCGCTGTACCACACGATCAGCTTTGACCGCCTGCAGCGCTATCAGGTGCTCAAACAGCCGGATGTGCTGATGTACATGGCGCTGCGGCCCGAGCGCTTTTCCGACGCGGAGGTGTGCGCAGCGTGGGAGTATTATGAGCCGCGCACACTGCATGATTCTACCCTGAGCTTCGGCATTCACGCGCTGCTGGCCGCACGGTACGGCTTTGCGCGGGCGGAGGAATATTTTGAAAAATCGCTCTTCCTCGACCTGAAAAACGTCATGGGCAACACCGCGAACGAGGGCATCCACACCGCCGCCCTCGGCGCGACATGGCAGGCGATGGTACTGGGCTTCGGCGGTCTGGAGGAACGCGACGGCGCGCTGCATGTCAGTCCTCATCTGCCCGAGACGCTCACGGCCATGCGTTACCGCGTGCATTGGCGCGGGACGCGTTACGAGATCCGCCTGCGTCGTGGGGAAGCGCCGTCCGTGCAGAAACTGTGAAATTGACCTCTTTGCAGTTCCGGAGAAAAAACACGCGGGAGAGAGGTTTTTCTCTGGAATGTGAAAACGGTTGATGATATAATAAAATTATGGAGGTAATGAAATGAAGAAAATGAGTTCTATTGTGTCACTGCTCCTTGTCGTGCTTCTCCTTGTCGGGATGCTGGCAGGCTGCACGGGCGACCCTGCGATCCCTTCCGGCGGCTCCGAAAAACCGCCCGAAGCGCCGTCATCCGAGTCCAAGGCGACGCCGAACGAGGACATCTATCAGCTCAAGGGCTCTGTGACCATCGCCTATCCCGAGGGGGAGGTTGCGGAAATCCAGCCCGTGCTCGAAGCCTTCCGGGCACAGTATCCCAACATCGAAGTTGTGGAGGAACCCTTCCCCGGCTCCACCGGCGGTGCCTTCAACGAGTATCTGACGCAGAAGGCGGCGGCCAACGCAATGCCTGACCTGATGTGGCTGGACTGGAACGACTTTGCACCCGAGGTCGCCAGCGGCTTCGTCATGCCTCTTGATGACTACTTCTTTGCCGACCCCGAGTCGGAGTATGTGCCCAGCGGCATGACCGATCCCTATGTCTACGGCGGCAAGCTCTACGCGCTGCCCTGCCAGATGAACGCCATGGGCATCACGATGAATCTGGATATGCTCGAGGCGCTGAACATCGAGAAGCCCAGCTACGACTGGACGGTAGATGAATTTATGGAGATCTGCAAAAAGGCCATCACCGCCGACACCTGCGCCGCCGCGACGCTGGAGGACTGGGATCAGGTCTACTCCGCGCAGGCTGACGGATTGTTCTATCCCGCATATGACTATGTAAACCACACCTTCGACTTCACGAACAAGTGGGTTCCCGCAATGAACCAGCTCGCCGAAATGCGCGCCATCCCGGGCTTTGAGGCATGGTCGATGCGCTTCCCCAAGAATGAGGACGGCACTACCTCCACCGATTCCGAATATGTCGCAAAGTTCGGTGAGGCAGGTAAGGACGATACGCACTACACCTTCAAGAACGGTATGGCGCTGCTGTGCACCAACGCAACGTGGAACGATAACTGGATGCGTGGTGAGTGCCAGGTCAACTGGGATTACTGGCCCTACCCGCGTGCCAATGCCAATACCCCGACCTACACCCCGATCCACGTGGACTGCGCTTACTTAACGAGCACCTGCGCCGATCCCGATGCTGCCTTCCAGCTTCTCAAGTGGCTGACCTACGGTGTTGAGGGCAATATGCAGCGTCTGGACATCTTCGCTGCGCGCGTGGATGGTCAGACCGCGGGCGAGGACACCAAGCTCATCAAGACGTGGTTCATCCCCTGCACGCAGCATCCGGACGTTCTGGCCAAGTTCGAGCAGGCACCGAACGTCAGCGAGGGCCTGATGGCGCTATATAAGAGCCTTGAACACTCCATCCGCGGCGACCTCAACAAGATCGTCCCGGGCTACAGCAGCGTGTTCAACGATGAGGTTTCAGGAATGATCAACTCCGTCCGTGAGGGCAAGGCCAATGCTGCCGATGTTGCCGGCCAGATTGACTCCATCGTCAATGCGGCGCTCGCAGAGCAGCTTGAGATCTTCAACGAAAAAGTCAGCAAGTAATATAAACGTTTCCCACCCGGCAACCTGTCGGGTGGGAAACCAAACGGTATCTCAGGGAGGGGACATCAATGAAACGGATTCTATTGGGCGTGGTCGGTGCGCTGCTTGTTGTCTGCCTTGCGGTACTGGCGGTGTTTGCGGGGATCGTGCACAGCGAAACGTCCAAACTGCACGGTGAAGCTGCCGAGGGAAGGAGTTATCTTCTCTCGGATGAGAGCGCCGCGGAAAAGCAGCTCGACTTCCGAAGCCGTATTGCGGCTGCGGCAGAGTTCCCGAGCGGCCTGCAAATCGCCGCAGAGGAGACGACCGCCGTCTCTCTGCGCGTGGAAACGGCGGGGCGATATGACCTCGTGGCGGTCTATGCCGCGCCGGAGAAAAACCTCTTTGAAAATCCCGTGAATTTCACGGTGAACGGTGCGCAGTTTACCTGCACGCTCTCCTTCCTCTGGGCGGACGACGTCTCCGAGATGAAAACCGACCGCTACGGCAACGAGGTGCTGCCAGAGCAGTATCAGCTTCCGTGGGCGGCATCCTATCTGAAGGAGGCCGAGTCCTTCTCCGGCCGTCCGCTTGCGCTCGATCTGCCTGTGGGCGAGGTCAGTGTCACGCTACAGCCGCAGAATCAAAGTCTCCTGCTCTACGGCCTGTATGCGGTCGAGCCGCAGCAGGAGCAGTCTTATGCGGAATATCTATCCGCGCTTTCCTCTGCGCCTGTCTATACCGGCGAACGTCTGACCCTTCAGGGTGAGGCCTACCGCGCAAAAAACGACAGTGCCATCCGCGGTACCAACATTCCGAATACCTCCGTTTCTCCGGCCAGTCCCTATGTGAAGCGCATCAACGCCACTGCGGACGAATCCAACAAGCGCATGGGACAGAAGCTGTACTATGAAGTGGAAGCGCCGGAGGACGGACTTTATTTTATCAGCTTCAAATACTGCCAGCCGAAAAAGACCGGCGGCTGTTCTTACAGAACCATTGAAATTGACGGCAATGTGCCGTATACCGAGCTCCGCGACGTGGGCTTTGCGTATACCGGCATCAATACATATCAAAACAAAACGCTGGATACCGGCGTTTATCTGACGCGCGGCGTGCATCTGCTCGCGCTTGAGGTCACGGCAGAGCCGATGCAGGCGCCCTACCGCGAGCTGATGGCCATTGTCAACGAGATCAACGACACCGGTATTGCCCTCAAACGCATCAAGGGCAACAACTCCGGCGAGAGCGCGGGTGTGGACACCAACCGGACATGGGACATTTTGCAGTACATGCCGGACATTCTCGATAGGATCGAGGACTGGTCCGCTCGCCTGACGGCGGTCTATGACCAATTAAAAGACATTGGCGGCACGGAGCCTGCCTATGTCTCCGACCTGATGTTGACGGTGCAGAATTTGCAGCGCCTTGCAGAAAAGCCGCGCGAGATCCCCAACAAGCTGAGCCTGCTCAGTGACGATTCCAGCTCGGCTGCTCAGCTTGCCGCGCTGACGCTGACGAAGATCTACGAACAGAATCTGAGCATCGACTGCATCTATCTGCATGGTGAAAACGAAACGCTGCCCGCGCCGAAGGCTGGCATGCTCTCCGCCCTTGCCGTTGGCATCAAGCAGTTTCTCTATTCCTTCTCACGCGACATGAACGAGAGCGCGGACGTGCAGAACGAGGGGCAGATGCTCACGGTGTGGATCAACAAGCCCTCGCAGTATGTCGAGACGCTGCGCCAGCTCACCGCCGACGAGTTTACCCGCGAGACAGGCATTGAGGTCAGTTTTTCCATCATGCCGGACGAAAAGAAGATCACGCTGGCCAATTCCACCGGCAGCAATCCCGACCTCGCGCTCGGCCTGAGCTACTACCGGCCCGCAGAGTTCGCTATGCGCGGCATGGCGGTAAATTTACTGGAATTTGACGATTTTCTGGGCTGGTACGGCGCGGAGTACAACCTGCGCGCACTGGCACCCATGGCCTACGAGGACGGCGTCTACGGCGCGAGCGAGACGCAGGAATTTTATGTTCTGTTCTACCGTAAGGACATTCTCGACAGCCTCGGCCTGACAGTTCCGGACACATGGGAGGACGTCAAGGCCATGATGCCGGTATTGCACCGCAACGCGATGAATTTCAATCTTCCGCTGGCGAACAACGTCGGCTACAAGAGCTTCGAAGCGACGGGCGGCTTCCTCTTCCAGAACAGCGGCGATTATTATTCGCCGGACGGCTTTGCCTCGAACTTCGGCGATCCGAACACCCTGCGCGGCCTGCGGGAAATGGTCGAATTGTATCAGGTATACGGACTTGCACAGAATATTCCAAACTTTTTCAATGCGTTTCGATCGGGAAGCGTGCCCATCGGCGTGTCGAATTTCTCGACGTACCTGCAGCTTCAGGTGGGCGCGCCGGAGCTGAATGGACGCTGGGACATCGCGCTCGTTCCGGGCACGCAGCAGGCCGACGGCACGGTGCGCCGCGACTGGTCCGCAGATGCGACCTCCTCAATGATCTTCTCCAATTCGCAGAAAAAACAGGAGGCATACCGCTTCCTGAAATGGTGGCTGTCGTCCGAGACACAGCTAAAATATGCGACCGACCTGCAAATGAAATACGGCCCGGACTACATCTGGAACACCGGCAATCGCATCGCGCTGGCGGGAATGTCCTATCCGCTCGCGCACAAAAAGGTGATTTTGGAGCAGTGGTCATGGCAGCACGAAGCGCTGCGCCATCCGGCCAGTTATATTTTGGAGCGCGAGGTCTCCAATGCGTGGATCGCCATTGTCACGCAGGGCGAGCCGTTTCAGGCGCGCATCGACGAGGCGACACTGGCCTCCAACCGCGAAATTCAGCGCAAGCTCACGGAGTTCGGTTATCTGGACGAGAACGGGCAGAAGCGCAGGGACTATAATATCCATCTGATTGAGGATCTGATCGAGCGCAGAGAGGAGGACGGCCAATGAACTGCAAAGAGAAAAAGAAGCGCGCGTCCTTTTCCCTGCGACGGACGATCTCGCCCTTGCAGAGACACATGAACCGGCACGCGGTGCTTTATATGCAGGCACCGTTCGTGATTTTATTTCTGCTGTTCATCATCATTCCCGTTGTCATTGCCATCGGCATCTCCTTCACGGACTTCAATTCCATCGAAAAGCCGAATTTTGTCGGCTTGGAAAACTACGTCAATATTCTGACCAACGACAATACCTTCACGGAGTTTGCGATCCCGAACACCATCGTCTATTCCGTCATCGTCGGCGTAGGCGGCTACATTCTCTCCTTCTTTTTGGCGTGGTCGCTGGCGCAGGTTCCCAAGGGGCCGCGGACGGTCATGGCGATCATTCTCTATCTGCCGTCCATGACGGCAGGCATCATGCTCTCGACGGTCTGGCAGGTGTTCTTCGCAGGCGACAAGGTCGGCTATCTGAACGCGATTTTACTCAAGCTCGACCTAATCCAAAGCCCGATCACATGGCTGTCGGATTCGCGGTATCTGATGCTCATCATGATCGTCGTCTCCCTTTGGAGCAGCATTGGCATCGGCTTTCTCTCCATGCTCGCAGGCATTCTGAACGTCAACCGTGAGCTTTACGAAGCCGCGCACATCGACGGCGTGAAAAACCGTATTCAAGAGATTATCTATATTACCATCCCGGCCATCAAACCGCACATGATGTTCGGCGCAATCATGGCCATTGTCAACGCCTTCCAGAACGGCAGCATCGGTGTGCAGCTCTCGGGCGCGAACCCGACGCCCGGCTACGCCGGTCAGCTCCTCGTCACACACGCGGAGGAATACGCCTTTGTCCGCTACGAGATGGGTTACAGTGCGGCGCTGGCGGTGATTTTGCTGCTGATCATCTGGGGCGTGTCGCAGCTTTCCAAAAAGCTCTTTGCAGTCAGGGGGTGAGGACATGAGAAAAAGGCACTTGCAGATCATCGGTATCAATCCAGCGCGCTTCGATCGCTCTCAGGTCAAGTTTTTTCTGTATCTGGTTCCGATCACGGTTTTGATGGGACTTCCCATCGTGTTCATTTTCTTCAATGCCTTCAAACCGCTTGATGAGCTGCTCAATTACCCGCCGAAGTTCTATACGCTGCGCCCGACGCTCCAGAATTTCCGTAACCTCATGGCGACCTCGGCCAACAAGGCCATTCCCATGAGCCGCTACCTGTTCAACAGCACGCTGACGACTCTGGCCGTCGTGTTCTTCACACTGATGATCACGACCATGGCTGCCTACTGCATGTCCAAGAAGAACTACCGCCTGAAAAATCTCCTGTTTGGCATCAACGAGGCGGCTCTGATGTTTGTCTCGGCGGCGGTGGCGATCCCGCGCTATATCATCGTCAGCAAGCTCGGACTGGTGGACAGTATCTGGGCGCACATCGTGCCCATGCTCTCCATGCCGGTGGGACTATATCTGGTCAAGCAATTCATAGACGACCTGCCCGACGAAATGATTGAGGCGGCGCGGCTGGACGGTGCGGGCGATTTTTATATCCTTCGAAAAATCGTCCTGCCGAATATCAAGCCAACCTTGGCGACTGTTGCAATTCTGGCCTTTCAGGCCTCGTGGAACAGTATGGAGGCCTCAAATTACTACATCAATAACGAGGCGCTTAAGAGCTTCTCATTCTATATGTCCACGCTGACACAAACTTCGGGCAATGCCAACGCCATGGTCGGCCAGCTTGCGGGCAACGCGGTCGCCGGGCTTGGCATGCAGGCCGCTGCGACACTTATCATGTTCCTGCCGAACCTGATTCTGTTCATCATTTTGCAGTCGCGGGTCATGAACACCATGTCCCACTCCGGTATGAAATAGGAGGGCTGCGCATGAAACAAAACTACTTGCGGCTCGGCGCACTGCTGCTGTGCCTCGTGTGTCTTCTGTCGCTGCCCGCCCGCGCGGTCGAGGGTACAAGCTACACTTACACGCTTTCCGCCGACCGTACAAAGCTCGTCCTGACAGCCGACGCCTATCTGCCCGCCGGCATCTATTTTGCAGGTGCGGGCCTAAGCTCGCCCGAGGACTTATATCTTTGCGGGCGGGAGCTTTACATCGCGGACACCGGCAACCACCGCGTCGTTGTCTATTCCATGGACACGGGCAGGCTGACCTCCTTCGGAGAGAACGACCTGAAAAAGCCCACCGGCCTCAGTGTGGACGGCGCGGGCAGGGTATACGTCGCCGATTACGGCGCGGAGCAGGTCGTGATCTTTGCACCCGACCGGAGCGTGGAGCGCTGCCTGACGCGCCCGACGGAGGCATATTACGGTGCAAGTCCCTATAAGCCGCAGAAGGTGGATCTGGACAGCTACGGCAATCTGTTTGTCATCAGTGAGGGCACCTACGAGGGAATTTTGCAGTTTGACCGAAACGGGAACTTCAACGGCTTCTTCGGCGCGAATAAGACGAAGGGTCTGAGCGCGGTGGAGTGGTTCCAGAAGATCTTCTACACCGAGGAGCAGAAGTCCAAGATGTCCTTCCGCACGCCGCCGAATATCGTTGCGCTGGACGTCGCGGCCTCCGACATGGTCTTTTCCGTCACGCAGAACGACCGAAAGCAGGCCATCAAAAAGCTGAATATGGCGGGGGTCAATGTCTATTCGGACGGTCTCGACTGGGGCTATGGAAACTATGCCGACGTTGCCGTTCTGCCCGACGGCAGTGTCTTTGCCGTGACGGCTACGGGACTGATCAACGAATTCAGCGAGGAAGGGGACTTCCTTCTGGAATTCGGCGGCGAAGCCAAGAAAACCGACCGCAGCGGTCTGACCGCCGTGGTCAGCGCGATCGAGGCGGACGAAAACTGCAATCTCTATGTCCTCGACAAAGAGCGCGGTGTGGTTCAGGTATGGTATCCCACGGACTATGCCAAGCTCCTGCACCGCGCCGAGGCCGATTTCAAGCAGGGGCATTACGAGGACAGCCTTGCTGCATGGGCGCAGATCTTACGCATGAATCCAACGGCTTACATGTCCAATCTTGGATATGCCAAGGCACTGTTTCAGCTTGGGCGCTACCGCGATGCGGCGGAGCGCTTCCGCGATATTCGCCACGAAAACGGCTACTCCGACTGCTTCTGGGAGCTGCGCAGCGCATGGATGCGCGCAAACATGGGGAAAATTTTGACCGGGCTTGCCGGTTTTTCCGTCCTGTGCGCGCTTCTGGAGCTTCTGCAAAAGCGCTTCGGCTGGCAGGACGCGCTCTCCGAGCGCTACACGCGCTGGTGCGGCAGACATAAGCTGGGCCGGGCGCTGACCGCGGATGTGTTCTATTTCCTGCGTCATCCCATCGATGGCGTTTACTACCTGAAGATCGGAGAGCGCGGCAGCGTGGCCGCGGCGTCGATCCTCTATTTTGCGGCGCTGGCGATCTACATGCTCTGCCGCGGACTGACGTCCTTTGTGTTCGGCGGCGGGTATTCCTACTACAATGACCCGGTTGCAATTCTGCTGATCGTCCTCGCGCCGTCCGTACTGTTTCTGTTTGGCAGCTATTTGGTCAGTGCCATCCACGACGGCGAGGGCAGCCTGAAAACGGTGTATATCACCTTTGCCTACAGCCTCTCCGCCTTTGTGCTCGGCTGGCCGCTTCTGACGCTGCTATCCCACGCCTTCACGCTTACGGAGCTGTTTGTCTACCGGCTGCTGGCTTTCCTGATTCTGGGCTATACCGGCACGCTGATTTTCGTCAGCATCAAGGAGGCGCAGGTCTATTCTCTGCGCAAGACGGCCGCGAACATTTTCCTCACGCTGTTTTTCATGGCGGTGGCGATCCTTGCGGCAGTCATCCTCTTTATCCTCTGGCGTGAGCTGCTGTCCTATCTTTTGGAAGTTTTTGAGGAGGTGCGTTACCGTGTGTTTTCATAAATGGTTTGTCCGGCTCGGTGCGCTGCTTCTGAGCGCGGCACTGCTGACACTCTGCGCCTTTGCCGCAGACGAGACGCCCATGACCGACGGCCTGCTGGAGGCCAATTCCAACCGGCAGGTGCACCCCTTCTCCGACGCGCCGGTGGAAAGTCAATTTACCACGGAAGGCTTTGAAAAAATCGGAGAAACACAGGAACTCGAGCTTTATCTCAACCGGCAGGAGGCCGCGCTGCGCATCCGCAGCAAGGCTACGGGCTATGTCTGGGGAGCGCTTCCCATTGGCGAAGCCGAGGGGCTCAACACCGCGTGGCGCTGCTACGGCAACGGCCTCGTGTCCATCGAATGCGTGAACGTCGAGGGCGCGGAGAGCCGCGTCAGCATCGGAAAGGACGGCAAGACGGAGTACGAAGTCTTGGACGATGGCCTTCTTTGCAGCGTGGGCTTCCGGCAGCAGGGGATCGCTTTTCAGGTAAAGGTCTCGTGGGCGGACAGCCGCGTGACACTTGAACTGGTGGACGGCAGTCTTACCGAGCGCGGCGAGGGTTTCTTCCTCAAATCCATGAGCTTCCTGCCTTTTCTCGGCAGCTCCTATTCCGACACCGTGGACGGCTACATCCTGCTTCCCGACGGCTGCGGCGCGCTCATCCGCTACCGCAAGCCCGCCAATTACAGCTCGACCTACGCCGCGCGCATATATGGCAAGGATTACGGCATCGAATCTCTGGCCAGCACTGCGGACAACACCGCCCGCCCGGAGGCGCAGGCGCTCATGCCCGTCTATGCAATGGTACACGGCGCGGGGCAGAATGGCTTTTTGGCGGTCGTGGACGAGGGTGCAGAGTATACCAGCATCGTCGCCGCGCCCGCACAGATGAACAACCCCTATAACTGGGCATCGGCACGCTTTGAATTTCGGCAGAAGTATGTGAAAAACATCAACCGCAAGGAGGGGGCGGGTGCAAACGTCTATCAGGAAACGCCCAACGCGATCGTGCCGAAGATCTCCTTCTATTTTACGCAAGGCGAACAGGCTAATTACGACGGCATGGCGGTGCTCTACCGTCAGATGCTGATCGAACAGGGCGTTTTGACGCCGCTGACGCAGCAGGATGACACGGTCCCGCTGCACCTGGAGGTGCTGGGCGCGGACAAAAAGGAGAATTTCCTCTGGAACACAACGCAGGTCTTTACCACACTTGCGCAGGCGGAGGAGATGCGCCGGAGCCTTGCCGACGCGGGCATTCCGGAGCTGGACATGGTGCTGCGTTGCTACGCAAAGAAAAACGAATGCGGCGCAAAGCTGCTGTCCCGTCTCGGAAACAAAGAGGACATTGCCGCACTCGACCGCGCGCTTCGCGAGACGGGCGGCTCCTTCTCCCTCTATCTCGACCCCATTACCGCGAACGAAGATCAGATCACACTGCGCACCGAGGCTGCGAACAATCTTTCTCGGCAGGAGATTCGCTGGATCGACAATCTTGCATCGCGGATGTATCCCTATACCTATCTCTACCGCTTGAGCGAGGCCGAAGCGCGTACGCAGAAGGCGCTTTCTCGCAATTACGGCGCAGATTTTGCCCTCGCGCAGGCGAGCAACAAGCTCTACAGCGATTTTACCTCCGGCAAAGAGGTGACGCGCGCCGAGAGCCTGACGCGCCTGACTGCGCTGTCAGAATCGCTTGCACGCGGCGGCCGCATTGCAATGTACCGCCCGAATCAGTACCTCTGGCGGTATGCGGACAGATTTTTTGACCTGCCCGTGTCCAACAGCCAGATCCTCTACGAATCCGACTGTGTGCCCTTCCTGCAGATCGTGCTCAGTGGCTGTGCGGAGCTGTACGGTGGCGCGATCAATACCTCGTCCTATTCCTCCGAGCGCATGCTGAGGCAGATCGAGTACGGCATGGCGCCAAGCTTCGTTGTGACCGGCTGCGAGAGTCAGGAGCTCTATAATACCGCGCAGGAGTCATATTTCTCCACAGGTTTTGCCGACTGGCGGGCGCAGATCGTGGAAAGCTATCAGACCGTATCCGAGGGACTTTCTTCGGTCTGGGGTCGCGCTATCGTCTCGCACCGCTGTCTGAAAAACGGTCTGATCCGCGTGGAATATGACAACGGCGTGTGCATTTTCCTCAACTATACCGACGCCTCGCTGACGGCTGAGGGTGTCAGCGTGCAGCCGGGCAGCTTCAAAGTCATACAGGGAGGCGCAAAATGAATAGAAATCAGACGAAACCGCGCCGCAGCCTGCGTCCGCGCACCCGCAGTACAATCACTGGAACGCTCTTCTTCCTGCCTTGGCTTATCGGTTTTTTCGCCATCACGGCCTATCCGCTGGTCTATTCTCTTGTGATCTGCTTCAATCAGGTGCAGATCAAGCCCGGCGAGATCATACTGGAGCCGGTCGGTTGGGAGTATTTCCGGCAGGCCTTCGCGGTGGACACGGAATATCCCACAAAGCTCCTTTCCTCGCTGGCAAGCGTGCTGATGGGAACGCCGCTCGTCGTGGTGTTTTCCCTTGTCATCGCGCTGCTGCTGAACCGCAGATTCCGCGGCAGAACGGTCTACCGCATCGTGTTTTTCCTGCCGGTGGTCATCATGTCCGGACCGGTGATGTCCGAGCTGATGACGGAATCCTCGGCCATGAGCATCAACATGGACATCATGGGCCTGCGCAGCATTTTAATGGAGCTGGACTACGGCTGGGCGCGGATTTTATTGACGTTTTTGAACAGCTTCGTGCGCATCCTCTGGTTCTGCGGCGTGCAGATCATTGTATTTCTGGCCGGACTGCAAAAGATCGACCGCAATATGTACGAGGCCGCCGCCATCGACGGCGCGACGGCATGGGAGGCGTTCTGGAAGATCACGCTACCGCATCTGCGGCCGATCATCCTGCTCAACGCGATCTATACCATCATCGAGATGGGCACGGCGGCCGACGACGCGACGAACGGCAAGATCGTCGGTGCGATCCGCGACATTGCCCGGCCGTACAGCTATGCGGCGGTGCTTTCGTGGATCTATGCCTTCGGTTTGCTGCTGCTCATTCTGCTTGCCTTCCTGCTGCTCCGGCCGAGAAAGGGGAGTTCCACATGAAAACAGGAAGATCCGCGTTGCGCAAGAGCGCATACTGGCTCGTCGGCAGCCACGGCAAGGATGACAGCCGTCTCGGCAGGTTCACGACCTATTTCATCCTGACGGGCATGGGGTTTGTGTTTCTGTACCCGCTTTTGTATATGCTCTCGGTCAGCTTTATGGATACGGAGGATCTCGTGGATGCCACGGTGACGTGGATTCCGACACATCTTTCCGTGGAGAGCTTTGTCAAGGCGGCAAAAACGCTGCAATTCTGGGACGGCCTGAAGGATTCGCTCATTATGACGGTCATTCCGGCGGCACTGCAAACCTTTACGCTGGCCCTGGCTGGCTACGGCCTCGCGCTCTACCGCGTGCCGGGTAAGCGTTTCTGGCTGGTGCTTGCGGTGTTCATTTTCCTGATCCCGACGCAGGTCACGATGATCCCGCGCTTTCTGCTGTTTAATTCTTACCACACCATCGGCACCATCTGGCCGGTGTATCTCATCAGTTTGTTCGGGCAGGGGGTGAAAAGCTCGGTCTTTCTGCTGATCTATTACAATTTCTTCAAATCCTATCCAAAATCCATGGACGAGGCTGCGAAGATCGACGGCGCGGGCGCGGCGACGGTGTTTTTCCGCATCGCGCTGCCTATGGCGAAGCCCGCGCTGGTGCTGACCTACCTTTTTTCCTTCATCTGGATTTGGAACGATACGACCCAGCTCCCGCAGTATTCCACGGGCGCGGTCACAACGCTGCCCATGCATCTGCAACAGTTTGTCGAACGCTTCAACAAGCTCTATGCCTCTGTCGGCGTCAGCACCGGCGGCTCGCTGAATGAATCCATTCATTTGGCCGGCACGCTTCTGACCATCCTGCCGCTGATCGTGCTGTATTTCATTGTCCAGAGGCAGTTTGTCGAAAGCATTGAGCGCACCGGTCTGACAGGGGAGTGACATGAAAAGGCTTTTGACGCTTACTGTGCTGCTGTTCCTCCTGCTGACCGCCTGCACCACGCAGGATGCAGCGCCTGCGGCGCTGCACTCCGACGGCCTGCTGCACGAGCCATATGGCTGGGATAACCTCTACGGCAGCAAGGAGGTGCCGGAGAAGTGGTGGCAGCGCACGCCGCGCGACCCGGTCGCGGGCGAGGAGACCGAGATCGCCATCGCGGTGGGCAAGCAGCTCAAGGACTTGGAACTTTGGATCGAATGGACGAAAAACGGTCGGCGCATGGGGCCGATCGCTTGCAGCCGCCGGGCAAATTTGCAGACGGATGGCGTCGAGCGGACGCAGTATCTCGCCCGGCTTCCGGCATTGGAGCGCGGCGACGACGTGCAGTATTCCGTCTGCGCGGGCAAAAACGGTGCCGCCCAGAAGCAGCTCGGGCCGTTTTCCTTCCGCGTTTCGGCATGGGAGCGCTTCCTGCCCGGGTGCGCGCAGAGCGCCGGTGAAAAACTCACGATTTCCGGCACGGCGGGCGGCAAACGCGCCGCGCTCAGCGCGAATTTTGATGGCGGGACGCTCCACCTGCTTGTCTCCGATGCAGCGGTCGAGGGCGGAGAAACCCTTCCGGCGGCGCTTTCGGCAGGCCGTCTGACCTTTACCGTGACGGAAAACGGCGGCTTTTCCCTTTGCAACGACGGTACGTCACTGGTCGGCGGCGCGGGCTTTGAACTGCTGACGGACGGCGCGGCGGTCCGCGCGGTGCGCTTTACGCTGGACGCGGAAAAAAGCGACCGCTTTTATGGCTTCGGCATGAAATACGACGCGCTCGACCAGCGCGGCAAGGCGGTCGACACCTACTGTGTCAACTGGTACAAGGAGCAGCGCGGCGAGACCTACACGCCGGTGCCGTATTACGTCGTGCCGGACAAATACGGCCTTTTCGTCGATTCGACCTATTATTCCCGTTTCGATCTCTGCATGCAGTCGGACGCGTCATGCGTCATCGAGGCGCGCCTGGGCGGCACGGAGGACTTTGCGCTGCCGCTGCATTTCTTCACAGGTAACAACGCGCAGATCGCCGCATCCTATGCCGAGACGGCCGGTCACGCTGCGCTTCCGCCGGTGTGGGCGTTCAGTCCGTGGATCTCCGCAAACGAATGGAACAGACAGACGGAAATCCTCGAGCAGCTCGACGAGACGCTGGCGGAGGAAATACCAACCGGCGTGATCGTCATCGAAGCGTGGAGCGATGAACAGACATTTTATACCTTCAACGATTCCGAGTTTGAGACCGTAGCGGGCGAAGCCGCGCTACGCTATGAGGATTTCACCTTCACGGGCCGCTGGCCGGATCCAAAGGGCATGGTGCAGCAGCTCCACGAAAACGGCATCCGCTGCATTCTCTGGCAGATTCCGGTGCTCAAATATGACGTGCAGATGACGGCGCAGTCCATGCGCGACCAGATTTACGCAGCCGAGCAGGGCTACGTTCTGCAAACCGAGGACGGCGGCGCCTACCGTTTGCCTGCCGGCACGTGGTTCGGCAATTCTCTGCTTTTGGACTTTACCGACCGAGAGGCGACGGACTGGTTTTTGGAAAAGCGGCGTTATCTGATCGAGGACATCGGCATCGACGGCTTCAAGACCGACGGAGGGGAATTTGTCTGGGGGCGCAGCGTTACGGCCTCGGACGGCCGCAGGGGCGACGAGCTGCGCAACGCCTATCCGGACCTCTATGCGCAGGCGTACTATGACTTCGGCACGGCGCTGGCGGGCGACTTCGTTACTTTCAGCCGCGCTGGCGGCAGCGGAATGCAGAAGCACCCGCTCTGCTGGGTGGGCGACCAGAATTCGGATTTCAAGGCGTTTCAGGCGGCCATCCGCGCGACGCTCAGTGCCGGACAGTCAGGCATCCCCTTTGTTGCGTGGGACATCGCGGGCTTCAGCGGCGACGTTCCCTCGGCAGAGCTTTATCAGCGCAGCGTGGCGCAGGCGGCGTTTTCGGCAGTGATGCAGGTGCATTCGGAAATTTCCGACGACCCTCAGCCCTCGCAGGCGCGCACGCCGTGGAATATGGCACAGCGCAAGGGGGATGATGCCTGTCTGGAGACTTATCGCTACTACGCGAATCTTCGCATGAATCTGATTCCTTACATTTATACTGAGGCCAAGTGGTCCGCCGAGACGGGTGAGCCGCTGATGCGCAGCATGGCCTACGCCTTCCCCCAGGACGGCGCAGCGGCGGACTATGAATTTCAGTACCTGTTCGGGCGGAATCTGCTGATTGCGCCCGTGACCAGCCCGAACGCGAAGCGCGTGGAGGTCTATCTGCCCGAGGGCGGCTGGTACGATTTCTTTACCGGCGCGCGTTATGAGAGCGGCGTGTATCAGATCCCCGTCGCGGCGAATGAGATACCGGTTTTTGTGCGCGAAGGCACCATTCTGCCGGTCAACACTGCGCAGAAGGGACAGCTCGCAAGCTATGTCGGCAATGATGCCGAAACTTATGTCAAACTGAATTATCTTGTCTTTTTGGGAAGCGGAGAATACACATGGTATGATTATGTGAACAAAACAAGTGTCGCGGTCAAATTCGACGGTACGACACTCACCGAGAACGGTATGCCCACCGAAAATTGGACGCTGAGAGGAGAAACGCCGTGACCGCCGGGAGGGAGCCGCATCTGCATCCTTCCGCCGCTGCTTGCAGGCGGTATTTACGCTTGGGGCATCGGAGAACGTATCAATACAAGGAAGCACAATGGGAGAACGCAAAAAACATCGCTGACCGCGCGGCGTGGCTTGAGCGGATCAAAGCGCCTGCGCTGTGCGATGTCAGAAAAGGGCTGCTGAAAGAGCAGTAGAAACTTCCGGGGGAGCGCTGGCCCAATCGGCGCTTCCCAAACCACAGCGAACCGAAAGAGAGAGAAAGGCTGCTTGGTGCGAGGAACGACGCGCGGAAGAAAGGAGGTTTTTTGCAAGCCGCGCAAACTGTACGGAAAACGGATTGTGTATCATTGAATGCAACCAAAGAAAGGCGGTAAAGCAATGAACCAAAGAAAACGAGTGTCTTTTCGTATCCTGGCCTTCCTTCTCATCACCACGATGCTGTCGGGCACCCTCACGGCGGTTTACGCGGTCGAGGGTATTTACCACGAGCCGACCGGATGGGATGACCTCTACGGCGGAACGGAGGTCGCAAGCAACGACTGCGAGCGGTATCCGCGCGATCCTAGCGCGGGTGAAACGGTGTACCTGAAGTCCAAAACGTGGCCTATCGAGAGCGGCGACGCAGTCTGGGTCACATGGACGAAAAATGGCGTGGAGCAGCCGGTCATCAACGCTGACTGGAAGTATAACAGCGGCAACGATACCCATTGGGAGGCGAACATCGGCAGCTTTTCCAAGGGCGACGCGATCACCTACACACTGCACGCCAACCAAAACGGCACGGATGAAAAGACCACCGGCCCGTATTCCTTTATCGTGACGGATTGGGATACGGTCACGCGCGTCACAAATGTCGAAAATTGCGAAAATCGCGTGGAGCTGACCTGTGCCTCCACTGCATCCGCGATTCAGCCGAAAATCAGCATCAGCTTCCCCGGCACAGGCTATTTCCGTATGCAGTTCGAGCCGTTCGGAAGCGAAAGCTTTGCGACGGGAGAGAGAAATTTCACCGTCGATTCCTCCAATGCCGATTACCTCTGGCTGAACGGCCCGGACATTAAGCTCAAGATCTTCAAAAATCCCTACCGCATGGAGATCTACGACGGTGAGGGGAAGCTCCTGACGCAGGAGACGGAAAATTACCGTTCTCTGGCCTTCCGCAGCAACGGCACGGATTTTGTCAATGCCGTGGAGCAAAACCTTAAGACACCGACGGCCGAGCACTTTTCGGGCTTCGGTATGCGCTATGACAACCTCGACCAGCGCGGCAACAACGTGGATATTTACACCGTCAACTGGTATTTGAATCAGGGCAACAAGACCTATCTGCCTATCCCGTTTTATTTCAGCAACCAGGGCTACGGTATGTTCCTGAACACGAGCTACTATGTCCAGTACCGGCTGGCCACGGATGCCGCCGACCGCGCAACAATCCGCGCTGCGGCTGGCGGCACGGTCAACACCGGCATGGATGCATACTTCTTCGCGGGCACGCCCAAGGAGATCTCGCAGAAGTACACGGATGTGATCGAAAAGCCGGAGCTGCCTGCGGTCTGGGCGTTCGGTCCGTGGATCTCGGCAAACGAGTGGAACAAGCAATCCGAGGTGCTCGAACAGGTGGCAAAGACCAATCAGTATGACATCCCGACGACTGCCATGGTCATCGAGGCCTGGGCGGACGAGGAAACCTTCTATATCTGGGGCGACGCGCAGTACACACCGCGCAGCGCGACGTGGACGCCGACCTCGTCCGACTTCACCTACACCGGGCGCTGGCCCGATCCGAAGGGCATGGTGGACACGCTGCATGAGAACGGCATCAAGGTGCTACTCTGGCAGCTTCCTGTCATCAAGTCGGCTTCTCAGCCCATAGAGCAGCTTGCGACGGACGAAGCCTACGCCATTGCACAGGGGTATGTGCTGGACGACGGCACGGGCACACCCTACCGCAACAAGGGCGGCTGGTACGGCAATGCAGTCATGCCCGATTTCACCAATTCCGCCGCGACAAACTGGTGGATGAGCAAGCGCGCGTATCTGTTGAACGAGATCGGCATCGACGGCTTTAAGTGTGACGGCGGAGAATTCGTCTGGGGACGGAACATCACGGCCTCCAACGGCATGAAGGGCGACGAGCTGCGCAATCTCTATCCCGATCTCTATGTGCAGGCATACTCTGATTTTGTCAAGAACTACAAGACTGACGGTATCGTCTTTTTCCGGGCGGGCGGCGCAGGCGCAGGCCAGCACCCCATCGCGTGGGTGGGCGATCAGACCTCCAGCTTCAGCGCCTACCGTGATGCAATGCGCGCAACCATGAACGCCTCCATGTCCGGCGTGCCCTTTGTGACGTGGGATCTGGCGGGCTTCAGCGGCGAGATTCCGAGCACGGAGCTTTATAAGCGCAGCGTCGCGCAGGCGGCCTTCTCTCCGGTGATGCAGCTGCACTCCGAGTGGGGCGGCGACCCGTTTCCCAGCGTCGCGCGCACGCCGTGGAATATGTACGAGCGCACCGGCGATATGGACTGCATCAACATCTACCGCAAGTTCGCCAATTACCGGATGAGCCTGCTCCCGTATCTCTACAATCAGGCCAAATACACCAACGCCACCGGCGTTCCCATGATGCGCTCCATGGCCTATGAATTCCCCGGTGACACGACCGCAGAAAGCATGGAATTCCAGTATATGCTGGGAGAAAACCTGCTCGTCGCGCCCCTGGAGAACGAGGGACAGACGGACAAGCTCATCTATCTGCCCGATGGCGAATGGATCGACCTGTTCTGGGGCGCGAAGCGTCCGGGCGGCAGCCTCATCACCTATACGGCTGGTCTGGATGCCATCCCCGTGTTCGTCAAAGCCGGCTCGGTGCTGCCCTTGAATCTGAATACCAATTATGCCTTTGGGGAATCCGTCGGCAACAGTGTTGAGGATTATGAAAACTTAACCTTCCGCATCTACCCGCAGGGCACGACGCACTATGACTACTACGACTATGTCGCGGACGCGCAGGTGCAGCTCACCGTGCAGGAGGACTACGAGCATGGCAGAATTTCCGTGCAGCTTCCGGCGATGACCTCGGCGCGCAGCCTGCAAATCTTCACCTCCAGACCGGCACAGATCAAGCTGGGCGGCGGTACGTTGACGGAATTTACAGATTTTGACGCCTTCAAGACCTGCCAGACCGGCTGGTACTACGATGCTGTACAGCACATGGTGCTCGTTCGCACAGGCACGGCCGCGACGACGGTCGAGCTGCTCGGCACGAGCGAGGCATCCTACGAGGCCGAATTTGCCGCGCAAACCAACGTCGGCGTGAACACGAATCACGCGGGCTTTGAGGGCACGGGCTTTGTGGACGGCTTTGCCGAGGCCGGCGACAGCGTCAGCTTCGAGGTCTACGCGCCGCAGGCCGGCTCCTACACGCTCGGGCTGCGTTACAGCGCAGGCACGGAGGACGCCAAGCGTGCCGTGTATGTTGCAGGGACGCGCGTCGCCGCGCCCGAGCTTCCGAAAACGGAGAATTGGGACACATGGGGCGTCGTGTCTGTGACCGTCACGCTTCCGGCAGGCCGGAGCACGGTCGTGGTTTCCTACGATTCCGACTGTTATGCTGGCATCAATCTGGATAACATCAAGCTTACTTGATATGGATTGAAAGGAAGGTTTTACCATGAAATCAGGGAAATCCAGTCTGCGCAGGCTGTGCTCGGCTTTTTTGGCGCTGGCACTGGTTTGCTCCTTTTTCTGCGCCGGTGTACTGCACGCAACCGCTTATGCCGGGACGCTCGGCAATGTGCTGACCGCATCGGTCAGCGGCGACACCCTGACCCTGACGGTCGATAACGGTACGGAGCCGGGCGATGACATCCTGGAACTTCAGGTTTGTGAGGCGGACATTCTGAAGGTCAATTACCGTCCGAACGGCATTGCCTCCAGCGCTTCGACGCCCATGATCGATCCGGATCGCGTCTGGCAGGCGGTCGGCGCGCAGATCGACGCCTCCGGCGACCCGATCACCATCACGACCGAGGCCATGCAGATCTCCATTCAGAGAAATCCGTGCAGAATGACCGTGAAAAAGGCCGATGGCACGGTACTGTTCTGGGAGCCTGAGAGCGGCGGCGTGTTCCACGACGGCGTGCGCTTTGTCCGCAGCGCCGGTCAGAACATGTACGGCCTGAGCAGCTACGCCTGCTTTGATGGCAACGGCCAGCTCCTGCGCAACGACACCACTGCTGCGGCGCAGGCCGGGCAGCAGGGCAATTCCGGCGGGCCGTTCGTGTGGTCCACGGCGGGCTACGGCCTGCTCGTCGATTCCGACGGCGGCTATCCCGTGGTGGAGAGCACGTCTGGTAAACTGGAATTCTACTATGGCGACACGACCACCGAGGGCAGGCGCTATTTCAAGGACAATGTCGAGTATTACGTCCTTCTGGGTGAGCCGGAGGACATCATGGAGAACTACGCGCACGTTACGGGACAGTCTCCCATGATGCCGGAATGGTCTCTCGGCTTTTCAAACTATGAATGGGGCATCGATCAGGCCGAGCTTTACGCAATGATCGACACCTACCGCGCCAAGGGCATTCCGCTTGACAGCTACGGCATTGACTACGACTGGAAGAACTACGGCAGCGACAACTACGGCGAATTCACCTGGAATACGAACAATTTTCCCGATGCGGCGTCCTCTGCACTGAAAAATAAGATGGAAAGCGAGGGCGTCAAGCTTATCGGCATCACGAAACCGCGTATCGTCACCAAGCTCTCCGACGGGACGGTCACACAGCAGGGACAGGCGGCCATTGCAGGCGACTATTTCTATCCCGGCCACGCTGAATACACGGACTATTTCTATCCTGTGACCGTGCGCAGCATCGACCCCTATGATGAAGCTGTGCGCGAATGGTGGTGGGAGCACTCCGAGACAGCTTTTGATCTTGGCATCTCCGGCTGGTGGAACGACGAAACCGACACCGTCGCCTCCGGCGCAGCGAACTACTGGTTCGGAAACTTCACCACACTGCACCTGTCACAGGCGCTCTATGAGGGACAGCGCGAGCACACGAACGACACCGTCCGCGTCTGGCAGACTGCACGCAACTATTATCCCGGCACGCAGCGCTACGCCACGACGATCTGGTCGGGCGACGTGGGCACGCAGTTTGCCATCGACGAGAACATCTGGTGGACGAACGGCCTGAACGACCAGAAGGCCGCCATGCTCTCGACCATCAACAACGGCCAAATGAAATGGGGCTCCGACGGCGGCGGCTTCAACCAAAACACGGGCACAATCGAAAATCCCTCGCCCGAGCTGTATACCCGCTGGCTCCAACTCGCGGCCTTCTCGCCCGTGTTCCGCGTCCACGGCAATTTCAACCATCAGCGCCAGCCGTGGTACTACGGATTTACCGCCGAGGAAAACAGCAAGGCCGTCATTCAGCTCCGCTACAGCCTGATGCCGTATATCTATTCCTACGAGCAGAAAGCACTGGAAAAGGGTGTCGGTCTGGTCAAACCGCTGGTGTTTGACTACCCGAACGATGCGAACGTCGCCAACGATTCCGACGCGTGGATGTTCGGCGACTGGCTGCTGGCTTCACCCGTAACGGAGCGATACCAGACGACAAAGTGGATCTATCTTCCGGCCGGAACGTGGATCGACTACTTTACGGGCCTTGTTTATCAGGGCGGACAGTATGTCGAGTACGCCGTCAACGGTGAGAGCTGGACGGATGTGCCGCTCTTCATCAAGCAAGGCGCGATCATTCCCACGCAGAAGGCGCTCAACTACACCTCCGAGGAAGCGGTCAGCGAGATCATGCTCGATATTTTCCCGAGCAGCGCACAGTCGTCCTTCCGGCTCTATGACGATGACGGCAGCAGCTACGACTACGAGTCCGGCGAATACTTCAAGCAGACCGTCACCGCGCAGGATCGCGGCACGGCGGGCGTTTCGGTAGACCTCTCGGCAAGGACCGGCAGCTATGCGTCCTCGTATCAGGCCTATCTTGTCAAGCTCCACGGCAAGGCCGCTTCGCAGGTCAGGCTGGGCGGAACCGTGCTGACAAAGTATTCTGACCTTGCCGCACTGCGCGCTGCCTCCGGCGAGGGCTATGCAGTGGGACGCGACATTTACGGCGATGTGACCTACGTCAAGGTCGCAGCGGGTGCAGAAAAGCACCTTGTCGCGACAGGCAGCATCGCGCAGACGGCCGCGGGTATGTACTACGAGGCCGAGGACGGCACGCTTTGGGGCAGCACCGTTTCCACACGTGCTTCGTCCAACAGTAATCACACGGGTTACACCGGCACGGGCTTTGCAGATTCCTTTGAGGCCGACGGCGCAGCTGTGACCTTCCACGTGAACGGCAAGACTGCGGGCGCCTACGCCGCTTCGCTGCGCTATGCCAACGGCGGCAGCGAGGCCAAGACCCTGAGCCTTTATGCCAACGGTACCTTCGTGCGCAAGCTCACCTTTGCACCGACCGGAAGCTGGGACACATGGGCGGCCGTGAACGTAACGCTCCCGCTGGCAGCCGGTGCAAACAGCGTTACCGTGCGCTATGACGAGACCGGCGGAGATTCGGGCTATGTCAATCTCGACAACCTCTATGTGCCCTTTTTCCCGGAGGTCGCGACCTATGAAGCCGAGTCCGCCGCGCTGCACAACGGTCCCGCGAGATCGACCAACCACTGGTTCTATACTGGCTCCGGCTTCACCGCGGGTCTGGAGAGTGTAGGCACGAGCGTGGAATTCCGCAATGTCACCGTTCCCGCCGATGGAACCTACACCGTTGCGCTGCGCTATGCCAACGGCAACGGCACGGACAAGACCCTCAACACCTATGTCAATGGCACCTTTGCCAAGACAGCGAACCTTGTGAGCCTTGGCACAGACTGGAACGTCTGGGGGGATTGGGAGACGACGCTTTCCCTGCACGCCGGGCAGAACACCGTTGCCTTTGTGTTCGACACCGGCAATAGCGGTTTTGTGAACCTCGACCAGCTTCGCGTCATCGTGGGCGAAGAAACGCCGCTTGCGGAGAATCTCCTTGACAACGGCGGTTTCGAGCGCCCGACGTGGGAAACCTCCAAGTGGACACAGTGGCACCCGGACGGGCAGGATCTGGCCTACGGCGTGGATAAGGGCATCGGCATGAACCCGCCGGAGGCGGCGCGCGAGGGCGAGCAGCGGGCGTATTTCTACCTTGCGTCCGCCTATCAGCAGAGCATCCATCAGGTCAACACGGTGGCAAACGGAACCTACCGCCTGGAATTCTGGGCAAGGTGCTTTCACACCGCGCCGACCATCGCGCGCGCCGAGCTGCAAAACGGCGACGGCACGACGACCTATCTGGTCATCGATCAGACGAGCGAGTGGAAGCACTACACGCTCGATGACGTGCGCCTGAGCGGAGACGTGGACGTGGGCTTCTATGTCAACTCTCCCGGCGGCACGACCTGCCAGATCGACGGCGTGCGCCTTACCCGCATCGGCTAAGTCTAAAGGGCATCCCTGAGCGATCAGGGATGCCCTGTTTTTTGAATGTCTGCATTATAACATATGTGACATTGCAATAGTGAGGCCTGTGGTTGAATTTGTGTCCGAATTTGTGTCAGATTTTTTGAAAATTCTGACATAGCTCAGCGGAATACCGAAAAATCTTTCATTCAGCCGCAATGATTTTCAACTAGAATGTTCGTAAAACTACAGAATACACGGAAAAACCGCATAAAAATCGGCTTTCAAGCATCTAACTTGAAAGCCGTGTTTGGTGGAGGCGGGGGGAGTTGAACCCCCGTCCGAAAGCAACTTGACAGGAACTTCTCCGGGTGCAGTCTGTTATTTACATTCCCTCGGCCGGACGGGAACAGACACCCTGCCGGTCTTGGTAGCTTCATGATGCATGGCACGGGCAAAGCTTACCGTGCGCACGTGCTCCACTCAAATCACACCCGAGCCCGGCTCGTGGACCTTCCGGGGCGGATGGGCGCCTAATTAGGCAGCCAGTGCGTACTGATTGTTGTCAGTTAATTTTTAAAAAGTTACCCGTTTTATCGTGGTCAGGTGCCACGACCCGCTATTCCAGCCTCACTGCCCCCGTCGAAACCGGTACGCCCCCATGAAGCGGGCAGGAATCCCTGCCCGGATAGTATAGCACAGTTTCGCGGAAGATGCAAGTCATCCTCTGCCGTAGGGATCCTTGAGCTTCTTGGGCTCGGGATAGGTTTCGCCCTTGGTGTCCACGCGGACGGACTTCATCTTCTGCTCGACCTCCGGACGGTCGTTGCGGTCGGTCTTGACCTTGCAGATCTCGTCGACGACGTCCATACCGGTGAGCACCTTGCCGAAGGCGGCGTACTGCTTGTCCAGATGCGGCGCGTCCTGATGCATGATGAAGAACTGCGAGCCGGCGGAGTTGGGGGACATGGCACGCGCCATGGACAGTACGCCGCGCTTGTGCTTGAGCTTGTTGTCCACCCCGTTGAAGAGGAACTCGCCCTTGATGCAGTAGCCTGGGCCGCCCATGCCGGTGCCCTCCGGGCAGCCGCCCTGGATCATAAAACCGGGAATAACGCGGTGGAAGATCAGCCCGTCATAGAACCCCTGATTCGCAAGGGAGATGAAATTATACACGGACTGCGGGGCAACGTCAGGGTAGAGCTCTGCGGTGATGACACCGCCGTTTTCCATTTCGATGGTAACAACAGGATTTTCCATATCAGTGATTCCTTTCTTTCATGGCGCGGTCGATCTGACGGCGCGCGTCTTTGATCGCGGCGTCCTGCCGCTTGTCGTAGAGTTTTTTGCCCTTGCACAGGGCGATCTCCAGCTTGACGCGGGAGTTTTTAAGATAGACGGAGAGGGGAATGATCGAATAGCCCTCCATCTTTACCTTTGCAAACAGGTGGGCAATCTCGCGCTTATGCAGCAGCAGCCGCCGCGGACGCATGGGGTCTTTATTGTAGATATTGCCTTTTTCATACGGGCTGATGTGCATCTGACGGACCCATACCTCGCCGTCCTTGACGGCGCACCACGCATCTTTGAGGTTTAGCGTGCCCTGACGGAGCGACTTGACCTCCGTGCCGAACAGCTCAATGCCGGCCTCGAAGCGTTCTTCTACAAAGTATTCGTGAAAGGCTTTGTTGTTCTTTGCCAGAATTTTAACACCCTTATCCAAAGGAAATCACCTTCCTTTTATCAGTTTTATCCAATCTTTGCCGTTTCAAACAGAAGCGACTCCAGCTCCTGCGGCGAATTCAGGTAGCGCCTGCAGTGCTGCTTCATGTATGCCGCGATCTCCGGCGTATGGTGCGACCAGCCGGCGCAGGCAAAAGGGACGCCGCGGCTTTCCGCCATTTTCAGCCCGGTGGTGAGATCATCCACGACCAGAAGCTCCTCCGGGCGGAGGGAATAGGCAGCCATGATGTCGTCGAGCGCGTAGGGCGCGGGCTTCATCCTGTCCTGACCGATGTCCCAGCCGTAGATGCGGTCCGGCAGGAAGCCGAAGTGCGTCTGATAGTCCCGCGTGATGTTTTCCCGTCCCGAATGGGAGGACACGCAGATCCGTCCGCCCGCCGCGCGGAAGCGCGTCAGAAGCGGCAGCAGACCCTCGAAGGGAGGCGGAACGTGGGTGCGGACGTATTGCGTCCAGAACGCGAGCTGCACCTCCTGCTCCTCCGGTGTGAAGCCATAGATCTCGCTGCACATCCCGAAAAATCCCAGTTGGAAGCACTGCCGGGAGAATTCCTCCAGCGTGACGGTGCGCTCCGGACGAAGCCGCTTCAGCGCCGCCTGAAAGGCGGGGAAGTTGACGGTTTCCTCGCTGCGCACGACGGTATCGTCGTGGTCGAGCACGAGGCAGCGGACGTCGGACATGGGAAAACCTCCGGTTTCTGTTTCTATAGCTATCATATCACACTTTTTCCAGAAGTGCAACGCTTTTCCAGAGGCTTTCTCTTGATTTTTGAACATACGTTTGATATAATAAGCGTAGAAAGGGGAGAGCAGCGATGTCCAATATACAAATTGAAATGATCTCCGTCTGCGGCGTGGACGGCAGCCTGACGCCGCTGCGCTTCCGGCTGGAGAATGAAGAGCATCAGCTCTGTACCGTGGCGATCCGGCAGGTCGTCTATAGTAACCGCATCCAGTACGCCGGTGTGGATGCGATCCAATATCTCTGCAAGGCGGAGGTGCAGGGGCGTGAAAAGCTCTTTGAGCTGCGCTATGCCATCCGCAGTCATTCGTGGTGCCTGTTCCGGGTGGTGTACTGATGGAAAAAGTGATCTTTCACATTGATGTCAACAGCGCTTTTCTGTCCTGGACGGCGGCCTATCGCGTGCGTGTGTTGGGCGAAACGCTCGACCTGCGCGAAATTCCGTCGGCGGTCGCAGGGGATAAGGAAAACCGACACGGGATCATTCTGGCCAAAAGCCTGCCTGCAAAAAAGTGCGGCGTAAAAACGGGGGAGCCCATCTTTCAGGCGCAGAAGAAATGCCCGGGACTGGTGCTTGTGCCGCCGGATTACGCGCTGTATGTGCAGGCCTCGCGCCATCTGATCGCGCTTCTGAAGCAGTTTACGCCTGTGGTGGAGCAGTATTCCATAGACGAGGCGTGGGTGGATATGGGCGGTACGGAGGGACTGTACGGCTCTCCCGTGGCGGCGGCGGAGATGCTCCGCCAGAAAATTTATGATGAATTGGGCTTTACGGTCAATATCGGCGTTTCCAGCAACAAGCTGCTGGCGAAGATGGCGGGGGACTTTGAAAAGCCGAACAAGGTACACACACTTTTCCCGTGGGAACTGGAAAAGAAGCTCTGGCCGCTTCCGGTGCGGGAGCTGTTCATGCTCGGCCCCGCCACGGAAAAAAAGCTGCATCTGATGGGGATCTACACCATTGGCGAGTTGGCCAAAGCCGACCCGCAGATGCTCCGCCAGCGCTTCGGGAAAGCGGGCGTCAGTCTGTGGCATTCCGCGAACGGCCGCTATAACGACGTCCTGCGCGCCCAGCCGGAGCCGAACAAGGGCTTCGGCAATTCCGTAACGCTTCCGGCGGACGTGACAACTGCGCCGCAGGCGTATAAGATCCTGCTTTCACTGTGCGAAACGGTAGGAATGCGGATGCGGCAGGATAAGCAGGCCGCGCGCTGCCTGTCGGTCAGTCTGCGAAGCAGGGATTTTCACACCTTTTCCCACCAGAAAACGCTCCCCACGGCGACGGACAGCACGGAGGAACTGTTCCGCTGTGCCTGCCGCATTTTTGACGAGGCGTGGGACGGCGTCACGCCCCTGCGCCAGCTCGGCGTGCAGGCAACCAGACTGGAAGAGCGCGGCCAGCGGCAGTACAGCCTGTTTGACATCGCGGAATCGGCTGATTTTGAGAAGAAGGCGAAGCTCGATAATCTGATCGACGACCTGCGGGAAAAACACGGCGAGGGGATCATCCGCCGCGCGCGTTTCGTCGGAGCGGAAACCGTTCTGGCCGGCGGTCTGTCCAAGGAACGCCGCACGGGTGTGACGAAGCCGGTGGGCGAGGACTGATTGACACCCGGACAAAAGCGTGATACTATAAAGGTACACATATTTTTCGCCCCCGGACATAAGTAAAATCGGGGGTGTTTGTAATGAAATCCTGGAAAAAATACGCCGGTTTTTATGTGTTTGTCTGTGCGGCCGCCATTTGTGGCGCGCTGCTGCTGTCCCACGCCGGAACGGCGGCGGGCACAGTCGCCGCAGCGCGGGAGCTTCCGCCGGTGGTGGTGATTGACGCCGGACACGGCGGTGAGGACGGCGGCGCCCGCTCCTGCACCGGCGTGCAGGAAAGCGGCATCAATCTGGAGATCGCGCTGCGTGTCAACGACCTGATGCACTTTCTGGGGATGCAGACCCGGATGATCCGCACGACGGACTGCGCCGTCTACACAGAGGGCGCGCGGACGATCGCAGAAAAGAAGGTTTCCGACATCCACAACCGTGTCCGTATGGTGGAGGAAACGCCCGGCGCGCTGCTCGTCAGCATCCATCAGAACAACTTCCCGGAGGGAAAATACCGCGGCGCGCAGGTGTTTTATGCCAAGACGGACGGCAGCCGGGAGCTGGCGGAGCAGACGCAGCGGTATCTTGCGGCACAGGTGGACCAGAACAACCACCGGGAATGCAAGGCCGCGCAGGAGATTTATCTGCTTAAGCATGTGAACTGCACCGCGATTTTAGTAGAATGTGGGTTCCTTTCCAACCCCGGCGAGGAGGCACTCCTGCGCGAGGCCTGGTATCAGAAGAAGCTCGCTGCGGCGATCTGCTGTAGTGTGATCGACTATTTGGAGGCACAAAATGAAGTCTAAGACTGTTTTTCTCTGTTCCAACTGCGGAAACGAGACACCCAAATGGCAGGGCCGCTGCCCGGCCTGCGGAATGTGGAACACCTTGCAAGAATACACGCCGCCCGCCGCATCCTCTCCGAAGGCTGCGGTGCGCAGCAGCATCCTCGCGCCCGCGCCCAAGCGGCTCGACGAGATCCACAGCAGCGACGAGCTGCGCTTCACCACGGGACTGGGCGAACTGGACCGCGTGCTCGGCGGCGGCGCCGTGCGCGGCTCTCTGGTGCTGGTCAGCGGCGCGCCCGGCATCGGCAAATCGACCCTGCTGCTGCAAATCTGCAAGCAGATCAGTCAGGAGCAGAAGGTTCTTTATGTTTCCGGCGAGGAAAGTGAACGCCAGCTCAAGCTGCGCGCGGAGCGCCTGAGCGTGTCCGGCGGCGATCTTCTGCTGCTGTGCGAAACCAGTCTGGACAACATTCTGGCCGCCGCCGAGCAGGAGAGCCCGGACGTTCTGATCGTGGACTCCATCCAGACGCTCTACACCGAGGACAAGACGTCCTCGCCCGGCAGCATCACGCAGGTGCGCGACTGCACCATGCGCCTGATGCAGTATTCCAAGGCCAATGGCGTCACGGTTTTCGTCGTCGGCCATATCAATAAGGAAGGCGCGATCGCCGGGCCGAAGGTTTTGGAACACATGGTCGACTGCGTGCTGTACTTTGAAGGCGAGGAGCACACATCTTACCGCCTTCTGCGCGCGGCGAAGAACCGCTTCGGCTCGACCAACGAGATCGGTGTTTTTGAAATGGACGACAGCGGCCTGCGCGAGGTGCCGAATCCCTCGGAAATGCTGCTCTCCGGACGCCCTCTGGGGACACCCGGTACCTGCGTCGCCTGCGTGATGGAGGGGACGCGCCCCATTCTGGCCGAGGTGCAGGCGCTGGTCGCGCCAACGAGCTTCAATATGCCGCGGCGCACCAGCAACGGCTTCGATTTCAACCGCGCTGCGATGCTGCTGGCGGTGCTGGAAAAGCGCGGCGGGATGCGCTTCGGCAATGCCGACGTCTATCTGAACGTCATCGGCGGCCTGCGGCTGGACGAGCCTGCGGCAGACCTCGCCGTTGCGATCGCGGTGGCCTCTGCGGCGGCGGACAAGCCGGTTTCCGATCAGCTTGCGGCAATCGGAGAAGTCGGTCTGACAGGGGAGATCCGCGCGGTCAGCCAGCTTTCCCAGCGGCTGAGCGAGATCCACCGGCTGGGCTTCACGCGCTGCCTTGTACCGCGCAGCAGCCGCGAACTGCGCGCGCCGGAGGGGCTGGAGCTGCTGCGGGTGCGCAATATCCGCGAGGCAATGGCGGTCGTTTTCTGATTTTTGAAAATAGTAGTGGATTTTCTCGGCAATTTGTTGTATCATATGAGAGATTTGGACGATAATCCAACTGTATCTCTCTGTATCTCTCTTGGAGGAGCAAATCATGCCCGGCATACGATATCTTACCAGAGTCATCCGCGGGATGCGCTTTCAGAAGCTCAATCAGATGATGGACGTGGTCAAGCGGAAGTCCGGCCACGGCAAGGCCAGAACCTTCTGCGACATCGTTTGGTGCGCGCTGCGCTATGGCGCGGGCTACTATGATTATGTCATGTTCGGCTTTTACGACATGAACGGCAGACAGCGCGACACCTATCTGACGCGCGTCCGCAATAAAAAAGTCTGCGAGCTGATGAATCAGCCCGGTTTTTCCGACGAGTTCGACGACAAGCTCCGCTTCAACGTCCGCTTTGCCGATTTCCTGCACCGCGAAACGCTGAACGCGGAGACCGCAACAACGCAGGATCTGGCCGCTTTTCTAGGCCGGCACCCGGTGTTTTTTGCCAAGCCGAACCGCGGCACCTGCGGAAACGGCATTGAGAAGCTGAGTGCTGCGGACTTTGCCTCGGCGGAGGCCTGCGCGGCCTATCTTTCCGAAAAGCACCTGAATGTTCTGGAAGAGCCGCTCGCGCAGCACGAGGAAATGGCGCGCCTGCATCCGCAGTCGGTCAACACCCTGCGCATCGTCACCGACCGCGTGGGCGACACCGTATACATCGCCTACATTGTCGTCAAGATCGGCCGCGGCGACGGCTTCTGCGACAATTCCGGTCAGGGCGGCGTGATCTGCCGCGTCGACGCGGAAACGGGCAAAATCTGCTCCGTTGCCACGGACGATTATTTTAACGTTTATGATGTCCACCCCGATACCGGCATCCGCTTCAATGGCTATCAGCTTCCGATGGTGAACGAGGCGATCGCCTTTGCAAAGAAGGCCGCGTTCGTCGTGCCGGAGATCCGCCACGTGGGCTGGGACGTCGCCATCACACCGGACGGCCCCGTGCTGATCGAAGGCAACGACTATCCCGGCACCGACCTGTGCCAGCTTGCGCCGCATTATCCTGAAAAGCAGGGACTGTGGCCTTACTATAAAAAAATACTGAATCTGAAGAAATAGAGGGAGAATCATGGAAGAACTCAAGCCGAATGTTGGTAAAAATGACATTATCGTTGTGGACGGCGTCAGCTATCAGCGCCTGCCGATCCGCACGCATCTGATCACGGACAAGGACAATATCCTTGACGTCGCGGAAAAGTACGGCTCTCCCGTACTGACCGAGCCGGACGACATTCTTTTCATCTCCGAAAAGTGTGTTGCCTGCACGCAGAAGCGCGCCATCCCGCTCGAGAACATCAAGCCCCGCAAGCTTGCGACGTGGCTGAGCAAGCACGTCACCAAGACGCCGCACGGCATCGGCCTCGGTATGCCGGAGACCATGGAGTGCGCACTGCGCGAGGTCGGTACGCTCCGCATCCTCTTCGCCGCCGTGATTTCCGTCATCGGTAAGAAGATTTTCCGTAAAAAGGGCTGGTTCTACGCCGTAGCAGGCTATCGCGCACGCTCCATCGACGGTCCCTGCCATAACACCATTCCGCCTTACAACCACTATGTCGTGCTTGGGCCGCTGAAGCCCGATCAGGTCGCCGCACAGATCAAGGAGCGCGTCGGTCACGAGGTCTGCATCGTGGACATCAACGATTTGGAAGGCCAGATTCTCGGCACCTCCTCCAAGAAGCTGGATAAGAAGCTCTACGCCAGAGTGCTCAAGGACAATCCGCTGGGTCAGGACGACCAGCAGACGCCGATGGGCATCATCCGTCGCGTATAAAAAGTCTTTCGACTTTTTATACGCGACGGGAAAAATTGCAAAATGTTTTTTGCAATTTTGTCGCTGCGGCGGGTTATTGAACGCGAAAGGAAACCCTGACGGTTTCCTTTCACTCTTTTCTTCCTTCCGAAATTTTGGACTGCAAAAAGCCGCTGAGATGATCATCTCAGCGGCTTTTTTTATTGAAATTCTTTCAAAATACTTTCCTGCGTTGTGCCGGCAGGGAAGATGGAAACCAAATCGCTGCCGCTCTCGGCGGCCTCAATCCAGCGGCTGTAGACCTCGTCCTTTCCCGCATAGAGGAAATACGTGCAGCGGAGCTCCCTGCCGTTTTCCAGCTTGAGATAGGCGCTTCTCTGGAGCAGTTCGCCGTCAGCTGGGGGCGCATCGTCGGAAAGGAAACGCGGAGAGCCGATGCCGGACTGCTTGCAGGCGGCAATGATCTCCGGCAGGTGTCCTTCGTCAAGCGACGGAGGGACATTATCCGGAGCGCCGCTGACCCTTGCAGGCGCATCGGCAAAATTTTCGCGGAAAAGTGCAGATTCACGGCTCTGACAAGCGGATAGAAGCAGGAGCAAAAGCAGGAACAGGGGAATGACACGTTTGACGGACATTTTTCTAGCCTCCTTCTATTCAAATCTCTAATTCGATCTTATCAGATAGAAGGCGTCGTGTCAATAGGTATTTCACCCAGGGCACGGACGGCCTCGTACAATTCCTCCGGCGTATGGCACAGCTTCTGCGCGCCGGCCTCGATCAGCTGCGCTTCCGTGCGGAAGCCCCACGTCACGCTGAGGCAGGGAAGTCCGGCGTTGCGCGCCGTTTGCAGATCGACCTCGGAATCTCCGATGTAGACCGCGTTTTCCCGGCCGACGCCGAGGCGCTTCATGCCCTCGTAGACCATGTCCGGCGCGGGCTTGCGGGCAACGCCCGGCATTTCGCCGACGGCCACGGGAATGAGCTTGTCAAAATACAGCTCACGCAGGAGGGAAACGACGCTGTCTGCCTTGTTGGAAACGATGGCCATGGGATAGCCTTCCTCCTGAAAACGTTGCAGAATTTCAGGAATTCCGACATATGGCTTCGTTTTGTTGTGATAATTCTTGGAATAATACCGCTTCATTTCGGTAAGGACGGTGTCGACCGTCGCTTCATCCGTCTGTGCCGGCACGGCGCGGCGGATGAGCATCCGTAGCCCGTTTCCGACAAAGGCGCGGACCTCGTCCAGCGTCCTTGTGGGGAACCCGAAGGCTTGTAAAGCATAGTTCGTGCTGTCCTTCAGGTCTTCCAGCGTATCAAGCAGCGTGCCGTCCAAATCAAAAATCAGTGTCGTTTTCATGAGAATTCTCCTTCAAATTGAGGTGCGAGAGGGGATTGGCCTCCGCAGCGATTTTCAGTTCGGTGTTTTCAATGTGGGTGTAGATCTCCGTCGTATTCAGGTGCTCGTGGCCGAGCACCTCCTGCACGGTCTTGATGTCCACGCCGTTGGAGATCATTAGGGTCGCTGCGGTGTGACGCAGCTTGTGGGCGGAATATTGCTCCGGGTCGAGTCCGGCCTCCAACATATGCTTTTTGACCAGACGGTGGACGGCGGTCACGCTGATGCGGTTATTATCGCGCGAGCCAAAAAGCGCCCGGTTGTCAGAGAGAACTTTTTTGTTGCGTTCGAGGAGGTAATCGTCAATTGCCAGCTTGCAGGCAGAGCCAAAATAGACGATGCGCTCCTTGTTACCCTTGCCGACGACGCGAATTCTGTCATCATACACGTCGTTCAGATTCAGACCGACCAGCTCGGAACGCCGGATACCGCAGTTCAGGAACAGCATCAGGATCGCGTAGTCGCGCTTGGCATTCGGCCCCTGAACGGAGGAGAGAAGGCGCTTGGATTCTTCAAGGGTCAGGTATTTGGGGAGAGACTTGCGGATTTTGGGGTATTCAACGTCTTTAACGGGGTTTTCCGTGAGCTGCTTCGTCCGAACCGTCAGATATTTATAGAAGGATTTGACTGCGGAGAGCTTGCGCGCACGCGCGGCAGAGCCGATGCCGGGATTTATGGACTCCGCCGATTGACGGTCATTTGCGAGATAGGAAAGGAAATCAAAAATATCAGTAATCGTTATCGTTTTTATAAAATCAAGATCGACATTGCGGATGGAGATGTCTTCCAACGGCGTCGTATAAGGCATCTCGTTTTTCACCAGCACCATAAACCGCAGAAACATCCGCAGATCAAGATAATATTCCTGAATCGTCTTTTGGGATTGGCCCTTGATCGTTTCATGGTAGGACAGAAATTCGCGGAGGATCTGCGGACAATCCGTGTAGCGTTCCATTTGGGAAAGGCTCCTTTCCGGGAAATAAAAAAGTGTCACAGCGTGTGTGAGAATTGCAGAAATCATCTGGTGCAGCACATGCAGCGGAACCGTCGGTGTATCTGCTCGACTGAGCGTTGCAGGAATACACAGCGCTGCATTCTGATCGCGTTTTCCGAAACGAAAGTGCGGCAAAGTCCATGCCGCGACAGTATTGTCGCAGCGTTTCAGCCGATCATGCTTGTGTAATCATGTATATGATTGTAGCACAGCTTTCTGTAAATTTCAAGCGTCGAACGCAACAAAATTTTTATTTTGTTGCGTTCGTAAGAGCCGAATAAAGCGCAAACGCCGCAACAAAATACCCGTTTTGTTGGCGTTCGCGCCTCTGGATTTATCATGCGTGTTTTCCCCTGTCCGTGTGCAAAGGCTTCTCGTTTCTGCTGTTTGCATCGGCGGTGAGGTGCTTCGGCTATCGACGATGCGTTTTCTCACCGTCCAGCCACCGATAGCTGCGCTCATCAGAAATTTCCGCGCCGTAGGGCTGGCTTCCCTGCGTGGGCCGGCGTTCTCTGCGGAGGCGTTGACCCTTTCACCTTTCCTTTTTAAGGAGCTTGCGAAGAGGCGCCTGATTAAGAAACAGCAGCGCTGCAATGGCAATCCCCTGTATGACCTTCCATCCTGGCCACTAGAAGCTGAGAAAAAGAATCTGTACCGCAAGCACAGCGCTGTCGGTAAACACCGCTGCCTTAAACAGACGGAACGGGTCAGTCGCCGCGCATTGGCGGCACGAACAAGAAAGACGATAAAATAACTTGCGAATGTTGCGATCGCCGCGCCGAGAATTGTTCATCAGCCATTCCCCCATTTCTTTCTTGTTCATCTACTTATACGCCGCCGGGGGAAAATGGTTTGTACCGGATTTTCTAAGAAAACCTATTGATTTTATCTGCGTTTTATGATAGACTAGACTAACTTGAGGGAGTAATTGGCGCATTCGTGCGTGATATGTCAACATCCTGGCGTTCTCGCCTGGCATATCTTAATTAATGAGACTCATGTACAATTCTGTCGTTGTGCATCCAGTCTTTCGTGTATGGACTGTATTCCATGCACTTTTTTCATGTCAATGACAAGACACGGAGGAATCCTATGGAAACTTTTTGGATGTACTTTCTGTTCGCAATCGGTGTTGTACTGATCATCAAGGGCGGCGACTGGTTCGTTGACGGCGCCGTCTGGGTCGCGGAAGTGACCAGGATCCCGCGCTTCATCATCGGCGCGACCATCGTCAGCGTCGCCACTACCCTGCCGGAGATCATCGTTTCCACCATCGCCGCCGTGGACGGCCACCGCATCCTCGCTTCCGGCGTCGGAGACTATATCGCCGCCTCGCAGGATAAGGTCGGCATGGCGATCGGCAACGGCATCGGCTCCGTCATCTGCAATACGGCCATGATCCTTGCGATCGGGATCGTTTTCATGCCCATCGCGATCAAGCGCAAGGACTTTGCACCGAAGGCCATTCTGCTCATTGCCGCTGTGACGGCGCTGTTTCTTCTCTCCATGAACGGCTCCCTCTCTCTGCTTGGCGCAGCCGTTCTGATGCTTATTTTCGCGCTCTATATCTTTGAAAACATCCGCTCCGCGAAGGGCAATCCCGCGGAAAGCAGCGACGAACGCCCCGCGACGGATAAAAAATCCGTCGTGACCAACATTCTCCGAGTCGTCGCCGGGGCGGCCGGCATTGTGATCGGTTCGCAGCTTCTTGTCAACAATGGCAGCAAAATCGCGGCGTCCTGGGGCGTTTCGGAAGCGATCATCGGCGTTACCCTCGTCGCCGTCGGCACTTCCCTGCCGGAACTCGTCACTGCGATCGCGGCGATCGTCAAAAAGCAGTCGTCCATGTCCGTCGGTAACGTGATCGGCGCGAACGTCATTGATACGACACTCATTCTGGCCGTCTGCGCCTTCGTCTACGGCGGCAAGCTCCCGGTTTCGGCGCAGAATATCTACCTTGATTTCCCGGTCGCCATTCTTGTTTCGCTCATTGCGCTGGTTCCAACGATCATTCGGAAGAAATTCAGCCGCTGGCAGGGCATTCTCCTGCTTGTGATCTATGCAGCATATCTGGTCATCGTTGTGGCGGGTCTTGGCTGGTATCTTTCCCTTTTCGGCACTGCCGCCTGAGCATTTCAATACGAAAGCCCTGCAAGGAAGATTTCCTTGCAGGGCTTTCTTTGCAGGCTCAGAGCCGGGTGCCGCAATGGTGGCAGAATTGGTCTTTCGCGCCAACCTTGCTGCCGCAGGCCCCACAGCGTTTGCCGAGGGGTGATCCGCAGAAGGTGCAGAACAGATCGGCGGCTGGAGTAACGACAAAATCATGAAAGAGATTTATACCCACATTGCCCGCTCCGACATCGAGCGCTATAAAAATGAAATGTGGATATTTTATAACACCCGTTCTGCCAACCAGCCCTAAGCATTTTCATAAGCATTTACTATTCAAGCCTCTTAATACCATCGTATTTTTCTTTGTACTTTTCTTCTCTCTTTTTGTACTCCCAAAATCCACGTAAACCCTTGCAAATAAAGGAAAAAGCCTTGCAAACGTACTGTTTACAAGGCTTTCCGTTTTTCCAGCTTTTCGGAACTTTTTGGCGGAGTGAGAGAGATTTGAACTCTCGCGCGCTTTTTACACGCCTACTCCCTTAGCAGGGGAGCCCCTTCGGCCTCTTGGGTATCACTCCGAATCAAAAAAACAATATTTTGAAGAAATCTGGCGGAGAGAGTGGGATTCGAACCCACGGCCCGTTGCCGGGTCACTGGTTTTCAAGACCAGCTCCTTAAACCGCTCGGACATCTCTCCGAATGTTGACTGAAATATTTTAGCATATGCATTATGATTTGTCAACCATATTCTTGAAAAAAGCGCAAAGTCAACTGTTTTTCCAGAGCGTGAAGCTCTTTCCGGACAAAACGCTCTCTGCCCAAAATGATTTGAACCGTGGCAGTTTACACTGCCACGGTATTCTCTATTCCGCAGAGAGCTCCACCGCGTGGCGCAGAATACTGAACGCCGGAGCCTGCTTCGGCAGACGCATCCGGAAGAGCATCTGCGGATTGCGCGGCTGCGTCAGCTCATTTCCGTCCATATCCTGCATCATGGGTGCCGGAAAAGAGATCGGCTTGAAATCCGGGCCGACCAGCTCCACGGGCTCCCCTGCCGCAAATTTATTGCGCAGCGACAGCGTGGCATTGCCCTCAGCATCGCACTCGGTCACAATGGCGCAGACCTGCCACTGGCGAATATAGCGGGAATTCTGATAATACTGCCCCGGCAGACCGAAGAAGAAGCCGGTCGAATAGTGCCGGTGGGAAACGTGCTCCACCTCGTCGCGCCAGACCGGATCAAGCGGCTGCCCGGCGACGACAGCATCGATCGCGTGGCGATAAGCGCCGGTGACGATGGCCGCATAGTAGGCGGATTTTGCGCGGCCCTCGATTTTCAGGCAGTCCACACCGGCGTCCATCAGCTCCGCAATGTGGTCGATCATGCACATATCGCGGGAATTCATGATATAGGTTCCCTTTTCGTCCTCAAATACGGGAAAATACTCGCCGGGGCGCTTTTCCTCCATCAGCGCATATTGATAACGGCAAGGCTGGGCACAGGCGCCGCGGTTGCTGTCGCGTCCGGTCATGTAGTTCGAGAGCAGGCAGCGGCCGGAATAGGAAACGCACATCGCGCCGTGCGCGAAGGTTTCGATCTCCAATCCGGGCGGTGTGTTTTGCCGGATGACGCGGATCTCCTCCAGAGAAAGCTCCCGCGCAAGGACGACGCGCTTCGCGCCGAGGTCATACCATGCCGAGGCGCAGGCGGCGTTTGCAATGCTCACCTGCGTGGAAACATGGCGCTCGCAGCGCGGCGCATACTTCTCCGCCATCCGGAATACGCCGAGGTCGGCGATGATCAGCGCATCCACGCCGCAGTCATTTAGAAGCTCCAGATGCGCCGGAAGTGCCGGAAGCTCATTGCCGCGCGGCATGGTATTGACCGTAACATGGACCTTCACGCCATGCGCATGCGCATAGCGCACAGCCTCCGGCAGCTCCTCCGGGGAAAAATTCCCCGCAAAGGAGCGCATCCCGAAGCTCGTTCCGGCGAGATAGACCGCGTCCGCGCCGTAGAGAACCGCCATTTTCAGGCGCTCCATATCCCCCGCTGGGGCCAGCAGCTCCGGCTTAGCCATTCTGACTCTCCAAGAAGCGGTTGTGCTCGTCATAGGTTTCGGAGAAGTGATGATAGCCCGTCGACTCGTCCAGTGCGTAGAAATAGTAATTCGTATCGGACGGGTTGAGTGCCGCGGAGATGCTGTTCAGGCCGGGGTTGGAGATCGGACCGGCAGGCAGTCCCTGACGGGTGTAGGTGTTGTACGGGCCGTCGATCTGCGTCTGCTCGTAGGTCAGAGAACCGGTAATACCGCCAAGGCCATAGATAACAGTGGCGTCGATGTTCAGATAGGGATAGTCCGCCGGACGGCACAGGCGGTTATAGATGACGGAAGCGATGTCCGCGCTCTCCTTCGCACCGGCAGTCTCCTTTTCTACCATGGAAGCGACTGTGATCAGACGATAGACCGTCATCTTATTCGCTTCGATATAGCTCTCGTCATAACCGCGTGCAGCCAGACGGTCGGCAAGGGCGGCGTTCAGCGTTTCCAGCTGAGCCTGCGCATCCTCGGAGAATTTGCGATTGAAGTTGGCAAGGAGCTTGTTCAGCACGCGCTCCGCGTCGTCATTCAGATAGAAATAGTAGGTGTCCGGGAAGAGGAATCCCTCCAGCCGGTTCTCCTGCCCATAGGGGATCCCTTCAAGGAACCAGTAATCGAATTCCGTTTCCGCAGCGCATTTCTTCAGTGCGTCGGCGGAACAGACACCCTTTTCCTCCATCAGGCTAAAGATCTGTGCGCAGGTCTTGCCTTCCGGAATTGTGACCGTAATCTCTGTCCGATTCGCGCTGTTCTTACGCATCCCACTGTTGAGAGCGTGATAGTCGTAGTTATATTGCAGTTGATACGTGCCGGGCGCCATGGAATCGGCGGAATGGGTGAACTTGCAGTAGAGCTTGAAGAGCCACGGATATTTGATCAGGCCCTGATCCTGAAGCATCTGCGCGATGTCGTCCAGCGTCGCGCCGTCTTCGATCGTGACCTGCACCGTATCGGAAGAGCGCCCAAAGGCCAGAACATCCTCCGCGCACTCCCACGCGACAAAGCCGAGGCCGACGGAGAGCAGAGAAACGGCAACGATATAAATCAGAATCTTCAGGAACAGCGGCACGATGCGCTTTTTGCGGCGGCGCGGCTTTTTCTTTTGCGGCACTTCCGGTTCCTCCGTGTAAGCGACCCCGTCGTCGTATTCGCCGTAATCGTCGAAAGCATCTCCGAAATCCGGGTTAAAGTCGTCATTCTGCGATTCCGGCGCACCCTCCTGCGGATAGGAATCGATATTATAGAATTCGGAAGAATCTCCGTATTCGTCATAATCTCTGTTTCGGTCAGTCATATTATACCTCCTGTCTGTAAACGATGCCGGAAGCTACTTTTTGTGCGGCCTCTTCGCCGCGCAGCGCCCGGATCAGTTCCAGTGCAAAGTCGAACGCCGTTCCGGCGGCGCGGCCGGTGATCACGCGCCCGTCCGTCACGGCACCGCAGGTCAGCATCTGCGCACTGCCCATCTCAGCCTCCATGCCGGGATAGCAGACCGCCTGCTTTCCGTCCGTGATGCCGAGGCTTGCCAGCACCGTTGGCGCGGCGCAGATCGCGGCGACATATTTTCCCTTTTCGTACATCTTCTGGGCAGCCAGAAGCGTTTCCCTGCTTTTGCGGATGGAATCGACGCCGCCCAGTCCGCCGGGCAGGACGATCATATCCGCCATCGTCAGGTCGGTATCCTCGACGATGCAGTCAGCCGTCACGGAGATTCCGTGGCTTCCGGTGATGCACAGCGCACCGATCCCGGCAAATTTTACGTCCACACCGGCGCGGCGCAGCAGATCGCAGGGGATGATCGCCTCCGCCTCTTCAAAACCGGTTCCAAGAATGATGTATACCATTATGCTTCCTCCAGACAGCGATTGACCAGCGCATAGATTTCAGCGTGAATGTCGTCTATTGTGCGCATTTTTCCGTCCTTTGCGCAGTGGATGATGCTCCAGCCATAATGCCGCGCGGCATCCATGCCGACCTCACGGCACTGGCGCAGATAATCCATGTTCTGCTCGTGGATGTCTGCATGCGTGTGCGTGCGTGTTTCGCGCTTGCGGAGCATAACGTCCGTCAGCTCGGTGGGAACGTCGAGATATAAGACGAGATCAGGTTTTGGAAGTTCCAGCCGGTTGTATTCAAAGTCCTGAAGCCAGTGGAAGAACTCCTCCCGGCGCTCCGCCGGTTCCTTCGACGCCTGATGTACGGCGTTGGAAGTCGTGTAGCGGTCGGAGAGCATCAGCCCGCCCTGCCGGTAGTAGTCTTTCCAGATCTTCTGATAGGACGCATAGCGGTCGACGGCGTAAAAGGTCGAGGCCGCATAGGCGTTGACGTCCGACGGCTTCGTGCCGAATTCCCCGCCAAGGTACATTCTGATAAGAGCCGAGGATGGCTCGGAATACTGCGGGAACACCATGGTACGGAAATCCACCCCATCGGCCTGAAGCCGTGCGGTGAGCAGCTTGAACTGCGTGGATTTGCCGGAGCCGTCCGTTCCTTCAAATACGATCAGCTTTCCCATAAAAGCACTATCCTTTCCATCTCTTTTTCAGGGCCGCAAAGACAAATTTCGGCAGGCGCATCATTCTTCCGATGCGCCGCGGCTCGCAGATCAGGCGGTAAAGCCACTCCAGTTGCAGCTTCTGCATCCATTTTGGCGCGCGCTTGAGCGTCCCGGCAACGACATCCAGCGTCCCGCCCAGACCGATCATCAGCTTCGCGCCGGACTGCGCCAGATACTTCTGCATAAAATATTCCTGCTTCGGAGAACCCAGGCAAACAAAGACGACATCCGGCTTTGCCTCGCGCAGCTTCCGGACGGCCGCTTCGTCCTCTTTGAAATACCCGTCTGCCGTGCCGCAGATGCAGAGCGCCGGATAGCGCTGGCGCAGCTTTTCCGCGGCAAGCTCCGCAATGCCGGGCTTACTGCCGAGCAGATACAGGCGCTTGCCGGTTTCCGTCAGATAAGGAAGCAGCCGCATCGCAAAATCAAAGCCAGCGACCTTCTGCTTGAGCGGCGCGCGCACGAGCTTGGACGCAAGCACCACGCCCGCGCCGTCCGGCAGAACAAGGCCGGCTTTATTGATAAGTGCCCGCAGGCTGTCGTTTTTCAGCGCGTCATAGGCGATCTCCGCGTTGGGTGTGACGCAGTAGGCGGGCGGGCCGTTTTCCAACAGCTTCTGCGCCAGACCGAGGGCTTCGTCCATTGTTACATTGTCATAGAAAACGCCCAGAACCTCGGTTTTCATCCTCGCAGCGCTCCTTTTTCCCTATTTTTGTTATTCTATCACAAATTCATCCGTTTGTCCATTCGCAAATCTATTCTGCCCCGCTTGCCGCAACGTAAAAAACAGGTAAAATGCTTGACAATCTTCTGACATTCAAATAAAATGATGGTATCAACGGGGACGGCAAATATTCTGCTGTCTCTGCCTGTAAATTCTTCCCAACGAATACTAGGAGGAACTGTTTTGGAAGTATTGTTTGAAAATCTGCAAAACCTCTTTGTCGGCGGTGCGTGGAAGCTGCTGGTCATGTGGGTGATCGGCGGCGTGCTGATCTATCTGGCGATCGTGAAGGACATGGAGCCCTCCCTGCTCCTGCCCATCGGCTTCGGCGCGATCATCATGAACCTGCCCGGCATTGTCAACGCCGCGGGCGAGATCGAGAACCTGAAAACGCTGGAGCTGCTCTACAATAACGGCATCGTCAACGAGCTCTTCCCGCTGGTCCTCTTCATCGGCATCGGCGCGATGATCGATTTCGGGCCGCTGCTTTCCAATCCGAAGCTGATGATCTTCGGCGCTGCCGCGCAGTTCGGCATTTTCTTCACTTTCTTCATGGCAAGTCTCTGCGGCTTCAATATCAACGACGCCGCGTCCATCGCCATCATCGGCGCAGCGGACGGCCCGACCTCCATCGTCGTGGCCAACGCCCTCAAGAGCGGCTACATCGGTGCGATCACGGTCGCAGCCTATTCTTACATGGCGCTGGTGCCCATCGTCCAGCCGCCCGTGATCAAGCTGCTTACCACAAAAAAGGAACGCATGATTCGGATGCCCTACGAGCCGAAGAGCGTTTCCCAGACGACAAAGATCCTCTTCCCCATTGTCATCACCATCATTACCGGCATTTTCGCGCCCAAGGCGGTGGAGCTGATTGCCTTCCTGATGTTCGGCAATCTCATCCGTGAATGCGGCGTGCTGAACTCCCTCTCCGAAACCGCGCAGAAGGTGCTGGCCAATCTTGTCACCATCTTCCTCGGCATCACGATCGCCGTCAAGATGAACGCAAACGAATTCCTCCGGTTGGAAACTCTGATGATCATGGGCCTCGGCCTGATCGCCTTCATCTTTGACACCGCGGGCGGTGTGCTGGTCGCTAAGTTTATCAACATCTTCCTGCCGAAGGGCAAGAAAATCAATCCCATGATCGGCGCGGCCGGTATTTCCGCCTTCCCCATGTCCGCGCGCGTTGTGCACAAGATGGGACTGAAGGAAGACCCGCAGAATTTCCTGCTGATGCACACCATCGGCGTGAATGTTTCCGGCCAGATCGCGTCCGTCATCGCAGGCGGCCTGATCATGAGTCTGGTCTATCTGATCCACTAAGGAGGTTCGTGTCATGCTGTTTCAATTTCTCGCCGCGGCCGCAGAGGTCGCTGAACGTCCTGCTACGTGGAAAGAATCCCTCAAGCTCATGGGACAGGGTTGGGGCGCGATCTTCATCGTCATTCTCCTCATCATGCTGTGCGTTTTGATCCTGAACGCCGCCTTCCGCCCGAAAAAGAAATAACAAAATCGCAGCCTCACCGTACAAGGCATACGGTGGGGCTGTGTATTTTTCGTATTGCAGAAAGACACCCTCCGGCTTTTCCGGAGGGTGTCTTAATTATAGAATCAAATTACAGCTCGTCGTCGGCGTCAAACTCAAATTCGAGCAGCTCGCCGCACTTTGGGCAGTGGATCGACTCATTGAGGAGGGTCTGCTCATCGACGGTCGTGGTTTCGCCGCACTTCGGGCAGGTCACCTCATAGGTGGCGTCCTCGTCATAGGAGAAATCGTCACCATTGTCGTCGGCAAAGTCGAGGACATCATCCTCGTCGTCATCCTCATCCTCGTCGTCTTCATCCATCAGGAATTCTTCGATGGCATCCAGATCATCCTCGATCTCGTCGAGCTCGTCGGAAACCGCGATCGCGTTTTCCTCCAGATCGCTGATGGAAGAGGTCATGTCCTGCAGCAGATCAACGATTCCGGAGATCATCTTGCCCTCCGGCGTTTCCTTGCTGAGGTTCAGGCCGTCCATCAAGCCCTTCAGATATGCGGATTTTTCAGAGAGTGTCATGTCGTACTCCTTTCCGTGGGCGTCCGATCAGCCCTTGGCGCGGCCAAGATACTCGCCGGTACGCGTGTCAATGGAAATTCTGTCGCCTTCGTTGATAAAGAGAGGAACGCGGACCTCCGCGCCGGTTTCGACGGTCGCAGGCTTGAGGGTGTTGGTTGCGGTGTTGCCCGCCAGACCCGGCTCGGTCTTGGTGACTTCCAGATCGACAAAGTTCGGTGCTTCAACGCTGAACACGCTGCCCTTGTAGGACAGAACGGTGCACTGGTCGTTTTCCTTGACGAAGCGGAAGCTGGCATCGAGGATGTCGGCGTTGACCGGCGTCATCTCGTAGGTCTCGTTGTCCATGAAATAATACAGGTCGCCGTCGTTGTAGGAATAGTCCATCTTGCGGCGCTCGATATAAGCGGTGGGATACTTATCGTTGGGGTTGAAGGTCGTTTCGGTCACGCCGCCGGTGATAACATTGCGCATTTTTACGCGAACGAACGCCGCGCCCTTGCCGGGCTTGACGTGCTGGAACTCGATGATCTGCATGACCTTGCCGTCCATGTCGAAGGTAACGCCGTTTCTAAAATCGCTGACAGAAATCATATTGCTTGTCCTCCTATTTTCCCCCTCTGCGGGAAAAATGATTCATAAAATACGATTATATTCTAACCGATGCGCATGAAAATTTCAACCCTTTTCCTGAATTTCCATCACAGAATCAGCAAATCTTTCGGGCTGTGGGTAATATCGCGGCAGCCGTTCTCCTCGAAAATGGCCACATCCTCGATGCGGACGCCGAATTTGCCGGGCAGATAGATGCCGGGCTCGGCCGAGCAGACCGCGTGCAGCGGCATAGGCTCGGTGTTGCGCTGGTTGCAGTTGGGCGCCTCGTGGATCTCAAGGCCGAGACTGTGGCCGTAGCTGTGGCCGAAATACTCGCCGTAGCCGGCTGCCTTGATCACATTGCGCGCCGCGGTGTCGACTTCCTTGCCGCTCACGCCTGCCCGGCTGGCCGCCAGGCCGGCAAGCTGCGCCTGAAGCACAGTGTTGTAGACCTTCTTCATTTCGTCCGTGGCGTAGCCCAGCGCGACGGTGCGGGTCATATCGGAGCAGTAGCCCTGATACAGAACGCCGAAGTCCATCGTGATGAAGTCGCCCTTCCGGAGCTTGCGGTCGCCGGGGACGCCGTGCGGCATACTGGTGTTCGGACCGGAAACGACGATGGGGTCAAAGGAAAGCCCCTCGCCGCCGTTTTTATACAGGCAGTAGATCAGCTCGGCGCACAGCTCCTTCTCTGTCATTCCCTCGTGGATGCGGGTGCAGACTTCCGTGAACGCCTTGTCCGTGATCTCCTGCGCCTTGACCATGCGGTCCAGCTCCCACGGCTCCTTACTCGCGCGGAAAGCATTGAGCGCCTTCTGTACGGGCTTGAGCGCGGCGTGCAGGGCCTCTTCGTAGCTGTGGAACTCGCCCGCTGTGATATAGTCTTCCTCATAACCGAGGCTCTTTACGCCGAAATCCCGGATGGCTTCATTCAGACAGGCGACATAGCCGCCGCGGGTGACGATGTCGATCACTTCAAAGTTTTTGATGTTGTTCTGCGCGGATTCGATATAGCGGCTGTCGGTAAAGTAGCGCGCGCCGGTTTTGCCGACGATGGCAACGCCCTCGGCGATGTCAAACTCCGCAGCGTACATCCGGTTATAGCGCGAGGTCAGCAGGATCGCATCCGAATTGCAGGTCAAAAGGGAACGATATTTTTCCAGATTGGTCATGATGTAACTCTCCTTTTCTTTGACATGGCGAGAAACGGCACCTCAAAAACGTGGCGCAGCTTCAGCCAGACAGTATGATTATGGATCGAACGAACCTGAAGCGAGGTAATGCCTGCCAGATTCGCACCCAGCGTGTCCGTAAAGGTCTGGTCGCCGACGAGCGCGGTTTCCGATTTGGACGCATCATAGCGCCGCAGCGCTTCGCGGATGCCCTTGGTAAACGGTTTCTTTGCCCGCGTGACGCAGTCCACGCCATACTTTTCGGAAAAATCCGGCACGCGGCGGCGCTTGCTGTTGGAAACAATGCACAGCTGCACGCCGGCGGCTTTCATCCCGGCAATCCAGTCCAGCAGCGGCTGTTCCGGCTCGTCGGTTGTGTAAGGAAGCATCGTATTGTCAAAATCCATCAGGAGCAGGTCGATCCCCTTACTGTGCAAAAACTCCGGCGTGATGTCCGTCAGATTGCGGAACAGAAACTTCGGTAAAAAAGACAGCATAAACTACCCAACATTTCCATAAATAATTCTAGGATATTATACCACCGGAACGGAGGTTTGTCTATTGCCTATCCCCCTCTATTTTGCAGCGGATTGTGAAGAAATTGTAACAATTTCAGGCACGCACGACCGAGCCCTGACCGGCTACGGCGTTTTTTCAGACGGAAGCGTCCGTACCCCGCCGGAAAGTGTCCCGGCACTGGCAGTTATAGACGACGCTTTCCTGTCAAAGTATGCGCCGGACGAATCCGTATTGGACACGCTCGCCGCCGCCTGCGGGCAGGGATGCTTCTTCGATTTCGTCCGCCCGATGGCCGCGCTGCACCGGGCGCTCGTCCACGGCCTGCAGGAACGCCTGCCGCAGGCTGTGCCTATCTTTCTGCCGGAGGCTTATCATGCGCTGGCGCCGAACAGCGTATGCGTTCTCTCCCGCGCCGTACCATGCAACCACTGGGCGCGCTATCTGGAAGAAAAAAGCGCTGCCTATCCCGCCGGCTGGTGTCTGGAGCTGATCCCTTGGAGCCGCACCTTTCTACGGCGCGGGAAGACGGCAGAAGTACGGCGGCTCCCCTACGCCTGCTGCGAGGTGGAAGCGCGCGGCGGAGAACTTCGCTATTTTGACACGCCGGAAACGCTGCAGCTGCGGCTGGCGATCGCGGAGAAATACGGCTGCTGCGCAGCAATCGGCCTTTACCGTGAACTGAAAGCGCTTGCGTAAATTGCAGAGCAATATGGACAAACGTGGAAGTCCCCTGTGGCCCGATGGCCACAGGGGACTTTGTATGAACAGTCTGCAATATCTCACAGGCCATCATTACGCTCTGGGATGATACTTATTATAGACATTTTTCAGATTCTGCTTGATGACCTGCGTATAGATCTGTGTGGAGGAAATATCGCTGTGCCCCAGCATCTCCTGCAAAGAGTGCAGATCCGCGCCGTTCTCCAGAAGATGGGCGGCAAAGCTGTGCCGCAGCGTGTGCGGGGTGATGTCCTTGTCGATCTGCGCCATCTGCTGATAGTGCTTGATGATCTTCCAAAAGCCCTGACGGGTCATGCGCTCGCCGCTGAGATTGACGAAGAGCGCTTCCTCCGCCGGGTCGGACACCATCTTGGGGCGGATGTCCGTCAGATAAGCGCTCAGCGCCTTGACTGCGGCCGGATAGATGGGAATGATGCGGAATTTGTCATGCCCCTCGCACTTGACAAAGCCGCCCGCCAGACTGACATCGGAAACGTTCAGCGCGATCATCTCGCTCACGCGCATCCCGGTGGCATAAAGCAGCTCCAGCATGGCCTTGTCGCGGTAGCCCTTGACGTCCACGCACTTCGGCTGCTCAAGAAGCAACTCGACCTCTCGGCCAGTCAGGATCTGCGGGAGCTTTTTCTCCGCCTTTGGCTGCGGAATGTTATGTACGGGGTTTTCCGACATCAGGCTGGTATCCACGCAGAAGCGATAGAAGCTCTTGAGAGAGGCGATGGAACGCGAGATCGTGGCGGGGGATTTTCCCGCGTTGATCAGGTGCTGCACATAGCGGCAGATGCACTCGCGGTCGCAGGCATCAAGCGGCAGCTCTTCGACATCCTGAAGATAGGCGTTGAACTGCCGGATGTCACGCATGTAAGAGGCCACCGTGTTCGCGGATGCGTGCTTCATATTCAAAAGATAGCTTTCATACGCTGACACAAGGTTGACCATCCTACACTTACCTTCTCATTTCATCATTGGAATTAACGGCGCAATAAAATAAGGAAACAGGAGATACTGTACCAGAAACAGCAGAGGCATTACCGCACTTCTGCACACGCAGCGAAAAAAAGCTGCATGCCCTGAAAACTGCCAGACGGCCAGAACCGCGAAAAGAAGCATACGCGGCAAAAGCAGCCAGCAGGAGAACCACAGCCCGGATATGCCCCACGCCTGCCAGCAGACGCCGGAGCAGAACACAGCGGACATCGCTTCCAAGAACCCGACACCAAGGAGCGCAGGTCGCAGCGGGCGGAAGCAGGCGGCAAACAATACACCGGAAAGAACGGCTGCGGGAAACAGCATCCGCGCTGCGCTGCCCGCCCCGGAAAGGGACGCAGGGTCGGAGGCCCATGTCAGAACCGGGGTGCTCCCATTCGCCAGAAAAAAGCCGCAAAGAGCGCCGGCAAAGAAAGTCAGCATAAAAAATATGCCGCACAAATCGCCGGCAGTTCTGACATTTCCCGAACGGAACGCGGCGCTCAAAACGTCTGCCTCCCAATTGGGGCTATATCTTGTGGCAGAAACGGAACGCAGTCACAATTTATGCCAAAAATGTTATTTCTACCAACTTTTATCTCTCTGTGTTTGATACTATACTCTAAAATCCCGCAGATTTCAATACTATTTTGAGATTTTTCAAAAATTTGTCTATTATGCACATATTTTATGTAAACGTTGTTATGTAAACTTCGAAACTGCGATGCGGCAGTCGCGGGTGTTTTCCTCTGCCACACGCAATATCTTGTATATAGCACCTTTTACTGCCCTCCAAATCTTGTGATTCTTCCGTTTTGCAAGTTCTCTTGCATTTTACCATTTTCGATTGTGCCGTATTTTCTCTTTGTTGAATCAGCCAAATTTTCGTTTTTTCTTTTTCACGCTGCCCAGAATGCTTCCGACTACACCTCCGGCCAGAATGCTCATCAGGATCGGCAGAACATCCGTGTACCCCACGCCAAAGAACAGAAGATTTCCGAGCAGCAGCATCACGGCATAGATCGCTGCGCCCAGTATCCCACGGAGCAGTTTTTTCTCCTGTGCCCGCGCGGCAAGGATGGCACAAGCCGCCAGACTGACCGCACCTACGGTGATCGCAGCAAGCAGGCCGGTCTTTTCTTCCGGAATTGAGCCGCCCTCCATCAACGCCGCGAAAATCGCTGTCAGTCCGAAGGTCAGCGCCAGCATGCCGAGGATCAGGAACAGCAGTCCCCTGCCCCCGCGTTTTGTCGTAACGGTAGTCCCCTTTTTCTTCATTTCCGTTTCCCCTCCTTTGAGTACAACCTATGCCGCATTCTGCGTTGACATTCCTGCTTTTCTTCTGAATTCGAAAACAGCGCGAGATGCGGCACATCGCCGTACCTCGCGCGCAAAATGGCGTCACACGTATTTTTTCGCGATTCGGAAAATAGTCCTTGATTTTTCAGAAGAATATGGTATAATAGATTTCGCTATGGAGGCTTAGCTCAGCTGGTTAGAGCGCCTGCTTCACACGCAGGAGGTCGATGGTTCGAGTCCATTAGTCTCCACCAAAAGCACCTGCAGCAGGCAGGTGCTTTTTATAGTTTAAGGTTAAGAAAGGGTCAGGCTCATCGCCTGACCCTAATTTTATGATAGGTTCCATGCAAATATGCGGACCGTTTGCAAAACGGCCAGCACGTTTGGAATTATTCGATCATGCCGTATTTTACCTTGATGCGGTCAAGTTTTTCCAGCATTGGCTCGGCAAGAATCAAAAGGAAGATCACCGTTGCCGCTGCATGGACGCAGTCTACACTGAAGCCAGAAATATAGTAAGTCAGAAGAACCTTCCAATTGATCTCCTGTGATGCCATCAGCGCAGAAGCCGGGTTCATGATGCCGCCATAGATCACGATCGCGGAAATTGCGCCGAATACCGCAAGCGCGCCGCGCGTGCGGCGGAGCAGACCTTTACGGAACAGAACGCCTGCGAGGAGGCCGATCAGGCCCATGGCAAACATCTGATACGGCGTCCACGGCCCCTGTGAAAAGAAAATATTTGACAGGAGCATGGACATCGCGCCGACCAGAAATCCCGATTCCCCGCCAAAGGCAACGCCGGAAATGATGGTCAGCGCCATTACCGGCTTGAACTGCGGCAGCATAAAGAAGGCTGCGCGGCCCGCCACGCTCATGGCGCACAGCACCGCGATGACGACCAGCTCACGCGCCTGCGGCCTGCGGCCCTCAAATACGAGGAAAAAGGGCAGCATACACTCCAGCATCACAAGCAGGGATGTGAAGTAATACTTGCGATTGCCGAAATAGCGTGTTCCGACAAAGAGCGTCACCGGGATCAGAAGCACGATCATGATCGCCGCAGTAAGGGTCCGCTTCGTCAGCTTCTTCTTCTCGCGCTGCTGCACGGGCGGCGGAGAGCGCCGTCCGATCGCCGCAACCAGTATGAACAGAGCGGCAATGAATACGGCATAGAGAAAGAGCTGATTCCGAGCAAGGCCGGAGAGGTTTCCACCGCCGATCAGCGCGGTCAGATCGGTCTTACCGATCGCCTGAAGAAAAATCACAAGGGCAACCAGCCCGGAAACCGCTGCAAGCACTTTTCGCCAGACCGGGAGCTTGGGCGGCTGCCATGCCGAACTCCGTAACTGCGGCGCAGGCAGCGGCTGAGCTTCTTCCGCAAGCGAAGCATCCTGCGGCACCTCGCCGCCGATGCAGTACATAACGTCTTCCGCCGTGACGGCCTTTGGGAAAAACTCCCGTGCCATCCGGTTGGCCGAGGTGGTATAAAAGCTGTTCCCGGAAAAGAACTCCCGCGGAGAGGCCTGTGTGACGATGTTCCCGTCGAAAAAGAGCGCGCAGCGGTGCGCATAGCGCGCGCAGAATTCCACGTCGTGGCTGACCATTAGAATCGTCACGCCGCTCTGCGTCAGACTTCGGAGAATTTGCGCAAGCTGCTGCTTGAATTCCGCATCCAGACCCTTGGTCGGCTCGTCCAGCAGCAGGATCTCCGGTTCGACCAGAAGCAGTTTGCACAGCGCGGCGCGCTGCTGCTCACCGCCGGAGAGATCATAGGGATGCCGGTCGAGAAGCTCGCCGAGACGGCAGAGAGACACTGCGCGGGCAACAGCCCTCTCCTGTTCCGGGCGCGGCACAGACCTTCCGTCGAACACCTCGAACAGATCCTCGCGTACGGTTTTTTTCACAAAAAGCGACTGCGGATCCTGCGGCAGGAGCGCCAGCGTACCGTTTTTGGTGACCTCCCCGCGGTAGGGCTTCAGAAGTCCGGCCAGCAGACGAAGGCTCGTCGTTTTTCCGGTACCGTTCCCGCCAAGGAGGGCAACAAACTCCCCTTTCCCAACCTCCAGAGTCAGTCCTTTGACGACATCCGGTGCATCTTTTGCATAGGAAAACCAGACGTCCTGCGCGCGCAGGGCCGGTTCCCCGCACGGCGGAATCGTCTCTGCCGGGAGAGGCTCAGACGGGTGCGACGCGCACCAGCCGTGCAGAAAGTCGCGTCCTTCGCGGACGGTTACGGGGCAGGGCGTGCTGCTCTGCACGCTCGCCCAGACCCGCATCGCGGCAGGCATCGCCAGAAACATCCCGCTTCCGCGCTCCCGCAGGCTGCGCCCGACCTCGTCCGCCGTCCCGCAGGAGAGGATACTTCCCTGCTCCATGACAGCCACGCTGCCAGCCAGCGGCAAGGCTTCCTCCAGCCGGTGCTCCGTCAGGAGAATGGTCGTTCCTAATTCGCGGTTGATCTTGCCCAGAACGGCGAGAAAATCCGATGCCGCGATCGGGTCGAGCTGGCTGGTCGGCTCGTCGAGGATCAGCACCTTTGGCTGCATGACCATCACGGCGGCGAGGTTCAGGAGCTGTTTCTGTCCGCCGGAGAGCGAAGCCACGTCGCGATAAAACCAATCTTGGATCCCGAAAAACGATGCCATCTCCGCAACGCGGCGGCGGATGGTCGGCGTATCGCAGCCAAGGCTTTCCAGTCCGAAGGCGAGCTCATGCCACACCTTGTCGGTGACGACCTGCTCCTCCGGCGACTGCTGCACAAAACCGATCTCTGCCGACTGGCGGCGCGCGGAAACCTGCGCAAGCGGTTCACCGCAGAACAGGATCTCCCCGCTTTTGCTGCCGTGCGGCGCAAGGACCGTCTTGAGCTGACGCAGAAGCGTGGATTTTCCGCAGCCGGACGGGCCGCAGAGCACCACAAAATCGCCCTGCGCGACGGTGAGTGACACATTCCGCAGCGCATAGCGCTCCTGCTCCGGATATTGAAAACTGAAATCTGAAATTCTGAAAATATCCTGCATCTTCATGCCCTCGCTTCGCGTTTCCGCCAGACCAGACGGGAGTAACATTCCATCAGCACCGGCGTCAGGCACAGAAGCAGATAGACGACCTGAAAACTGACCGTAATGGGCAGCCAGGGGGCGCCTCTCAGCATGGGGCTATAGCTGAAGGACATTCCGTGCGCCAGCGCCCCCGCCGCGACGTACACGCCGCAGAAGCCGAGCCAAAGCATCAGCGCGCGGTCGCGCGCGTCAAAGCGGTAGATAGAAAAGGCCGTGCGTCCCGGCTCGCCATAGCCGCGGCTGCGCATACTGTCCGCCGTCGTGATCGCGTTCTCCAGCGCCCACGTAATGACGATAGAAAAGATCTTTATCGCCGTTTTCAGGCGGGCGAACAGTTTTCCGGAGGAAACGTCGCGACCAAGACAGCGCTGCGCGTCCGCAACAACGCCGAACTGCTGCTTGAACCGCGGCACGAAGCGCAGCGCCATGCTGAGAACCAGCGACAGCGCCGGGATCAGGCGGCCGAACAGATAGACGAATTTATCGGAGGTCACAACGGCATTGTAGCAATAAAACCACATCAGCACCGCCGCAAGCATTGCCGCAGCGGCAAGGCCGTAGAGAATGCTCTCCAGCGTCAGCGGGTTGCCGTTCGGAAAGTAGGCCAGAATCGTCACGCCATAGTGATTGAAGGCCGGGTTGACGACTGCCGCCAGCAGTATAACCGGCAGCATCCACCGAAGCTGAAAGCGCAGCGCACTTCTGCCGCCGAGCAGCGTCGCGTACGCACAGGCGCACACCAGAGACACCGCTAAACTCACCGGGTGCCGGAAGATCATGGAAAACACCAGCACCAGCGTAAAATACAGGAAATTGACCGCCGGATGACAGCGGGAAAAGGTATCGTGCATGGTTTCACTCCTGCGTCGGATTATCCCATGGAGCCTCCGACGTCTTTGCCGTAATTGCAGGTATAGACAAAACAGATCTCGTCGCCCGGCTGAATCTCATAACGTGAGCAGCCATAGTTCGGGTACCAGCCATTGACCCGGTACATCCAGCCGGAGCCGCTTCCGACATCAAATTCGTAGAGATTGGCGATTCCCTCGACATAGGCAGAGTTATAGTCTGGCGTCCAGCTTGCCTCCATATGGATGCCGTAATCGCGGCAGGCACGCTGCAGGAGGTCAAAAACACTCTCTCCCGCGGAAAAGGAAAATGTTGTCGTTCCGAGAATCACACCGTTGGAGGGTACGATTGCTACCTTGTCCGGGTCACAGAGGTCCATATTGTTCAGGATTGTTCCGCAGGTGATGCTAAGCGTGCAGGTCTGTATCGTTGTGGTATCAACTGTTGCCACCTCCGGCTCCACCGGCTTTGGCTTATCCTCCGGAATAGGGTCGGTCTGGTAGCGATCCTTCGTCGGCTCCGTCAGGGCTTCCGTTTCGGAGGATTCCTCCTCTGTCGGCATCTTCTGCGAGCTTTCCGGCTCCGTCGTCGGCGCGGTGCTCTCCGAAGGTATTTCTTCGCTGGGCGCTGGTTCGCCCTGGCTTTCCGACGGTGTTTCCGGCTTCCAGCCGCGCGCACCGGGCGAATTGCCGCCGTACCAGAACGCTGCGGCCAGCACCGCAAGAGCCAGCAGCGGAATCAGTATTTTCCATTTATTCTTTTTCAGCCATTCTTTCATAAAGCACCTCAGCAGCACATAAATTGACAAAAAACACGGCCCAGTCCGGCCGTGCAGAAAGGCACGCCGGCTCCGGAGATGGCAAAAGCCGAGCCGCAGCGTCCGGCGTATCTGACTTATCCCGCTGCCGCGGGCTTCACAGTGACCGTCTCGTGGGGGTTTGCACCCCGTTCCGCCGCCGGCTGCTCGCCGGGCGCGCTGCGCAAGATTTATTGTTCGTAGTTATTTTACTCTTAACCGCAGAAATAAGCAAGAAAAATTCCCGCAGTCGATCTGTTTCCCAGAGAAAACTGCGGAAAGAGCCCTTCTTTTCAAATTTTGAATTTGTTTTGATTTCGTTCACAGATTCTTCAAAAGTGTCCAATATACTGTGATTGTAAGGTCGATTGCGACATCGAACTTGCAAGTCCATCTTTTCATTTATCTCTCTTTTTATTTTCCCCTCTCTCATTTCTGTAGTGAATTCCCGTCTGGTCAGCCCCCTCGACCAGACGGGAATTCCATTTTTTATCGCTCGTAATCAAATTCAAAATCATAGATACTGACCGTATCGCCGTCCTGAATTCCCATTTCCTCCAAGCGCCGGAACAGACCGCTCTTGCGGAGCTGGCGGTCAAAGTACATTCTCGACTCGTAATCGGCAAAATTGATGTCGGCAATGAGCTGCTGGAGCCATTTCCCGGAAACGACCCAAAGGTCATCCATCTGCTCAATGTTGAGTTCCTCGGCATCCCCGGCCTCGGCCAGCGGCTTGACATATTCCGGTTCATAGATCGTGACCGGCGGGAGCGTGGAGAGCTTTCCGGCGATCGCCCGGACCAGCTGGCGCGTGCCCTGCGTCGTTGCCGCAGAGATCTCATAGAAGGGATAGCCGCGTGCTTCCACATAGGCGCGCAGGCGCTCCAAGTTATCGCTGTCCTGCGGAATGAGGTCGCATTTGTTTGCCGCGACGATCATCGGACGCGAGGCAAGCTCCGCCGAATACTCCGCGAGCTCGGCGTTGATCTTTTCAAAGTCCTCGATCGGGTCGCGGCCCTCGCTGCCGGAAACGTCCACAATATGCACAAGCAGACGGCAGCGATCAATATGCCGCAAGAAATCGTGACCAAGGCCTGCGCCCTCCGCCGCGCCCTCAATGATGCCGGGAATATCCGCCATGACGAAGGACACGCCCTCTTCCACATAGATCACACCAAGGTTTGGGTACAGCGTGGTGAAATGGTAGTTCGCGATCTTTGGCCGCGCGTTGGATGTCACGGAAAGAAGCGTGGACTTGCCGACATTCGGGAAGCCGACCAGACCGACGTCCGCCAGCAGTTTCAGTTCCAGAATGACCTCATGCTCCTCGCCGGGCAGGCCGGATTTCGCAAAACGCGGCACCTGCCGCGTCGGCGTGGCGAAATGCTTATTGCCCCAGCCGCCGCGTCCGCCCTTGCAGAGAATAAAATCCGCATTGTCGGACATATCCTTGATGACCTCATTGGTCGCCGCATCGCGCACGACCGTGCCGCGCGGGATCTGAATGACCAGATCTTCCCCGCGCTTGCCGCTGCACCGCGCGCCTTGTCCGTCCTGTCCGTTTGGTGCGGTGTACTTGCGCTTATAGCGGAAGTCCATCAGCGTGGACAGATTGTCGTTGACACGCAGGACGATGTTGCCACCCTTGCCGCCGTCGCCGCCGTCCGGGCCGCCCGCCGCGACGTATTTTTCCCGGTGGAAGGCCACCGCGCCGTTGCCGCCGCTGCCGGCCTTGACGAAAATTTTAACTTTATCTACAAACATTTAAGACTCCCCTTTCAGATGCAGCTCATAAAACGCTGCGTCAAAGGTTTCGCTGCCGTCTAGCTTGCTGTACTGCCCATAACGGACGAGATGAAATCCGCAAGTGCGGATAACGTTTCCGGAAGCAGCGTTTTCAAGTGCGTGCTCTGCGGCAAAATCGTTGATGTCCAGCTCCCGGTGTCCCCAGGAAAGCATCGCCTTTGCCGCCTCCGTGGCATAACCCCTGCCCCACATATCGCGGCGGAGGTTATAGCCCAAATGATAAAGCCCGTCTTCGCCCGGACCGATGCCGCCTGCGCCGATCAGCAGGCCGTCCTCCTTGCGGTAAAATCCGAATTCCAGATTCTCCGGGCGGAGGGAGGCGATCCATTTCTGCGTTACGGAAAGATCGCGGTGCAAAGGATAACCCAGATAACGGTTGACCTCCGGGTCACTTGTCCAGATAAACATCGCCGGGGCATCTTCCAAAGCGACCGGCTTCAGGATCAGGCGTTCCGTTTCAATATGGTACTGCACAGCTATGTCCTCCTCATAAAAAAATCCCGAACATAAGGGCTTATGTTCGGGATTCCGTATTGCATCTTACTGCTCCACTGCGTAGACAGAGCACATCTTGCGATCCTTGCCCAGACGCTCGAACTTGACGTGACCGTCGATCTTTGCGAACAGGGTGTCGTCGCTGCCGATACCGACATTGGTGCCGGGATGAATGTGCGTGCCCCTCTGGCGAACCAGAATGTTGCCCGCGAGGACGAACTGACCGTCCGCGCGCTTCACGCCCAGTCTCTTGGACTCGGAATCACGACCGTTCTTGGTGGAACCGCCGCCCTTCTTATGTGCGAAGAACTGAAAACCCATTTTCAGCATTTGTTACACCTCCAAAACTTCGATATAATCCGGATAATCGTCCCGCAAGCTGCACATCGTCAGCATAAAGCCGGTCAGAACCGCCTGAACGGCGTCCTCGTCGTCGCAGGCTGCGGGAAGTGTGAGGGTAACACGCGGCTCGTCCTGATTCATTTTGACGTTTGCGTGGTTGCCCAGCACGTCATTGATCGTACATTCCGCAAACTGAACCGCAGAGGAAACGGCTGCGCACACGATGTCGCTGCCTTCCTCGGCATAGCCGCTGTGTCCCGAAACGGAGAATCCGTTGATTCTGCCGTCATGATTGAAAATTTCTACTTTTGTCATTACACAGAGATCTTCTCGATCTGCACCTTGGTGTAAGGCTGTCTGTGGCCGCGGATGGACTTGGAGTCCTTCTTCGGGCGATACTTGAAGACGACGACCTTCTTGGACTTGCCGTTCTTCAGCACCTTGGCCTCGACCTTCGCGCCGTTGACCACGGGAGCGCCGAACTTGGACTTTTCACCGTCGACGACTGCCAGAACCTGATCGAAGGTCACGGTTTCTTCAGCCTCAACGCCCAGCTTTTCGACGTAAATGACGTCGCCTTCCTTGACGCTGTACTGCTTACCACCGGTAACGATAACTGCCTGCATTTCTTTTGCACCTACCTTTTTTGTAGTCTCGCTCTGGAGGTGTGAGGGCATACCTCAACTTCTACCTCTTCGACGCGGCTTGTCTATCATAGCATTTCCCGGCAAAAAAGTCAAATACTATTTGACCAAAATCAAAACTTTTGTTATAGTATTTTTGAAAAAATCGAAAAACGGTGATCGCATTGAAAAGATTTCTGGTTTTTGTTCTTCTTCTCGCACTTTTCCTGACCGGCTGCCGCGCGCAGGCGCCGGAACAGACCGAGTTTTTTGCCATGGATACGCTGATGAATCTCAAACTCTGGGGCGATCCGGACGGCAAAGCCGCGCGCGAGGTCGTGCAGACGATCAACGCGCTTGCCTCGGCGCTTTCCGTGACGGATGCGCAGAGCGAAATCGCCCGTCTGAACGAAACCGGCAGCGCCGCGCTCTCCGAAGAAACGGCTGCGCTGCTTGCCGCCGCACTGGAGCTCTCGCGAAGGACGGACGGCGCTTTTGACCCGACGGTCTATCCCCTTGTCCGGCTCTGGGGCTTCACGGGAGAAACCCAAGCCGTCCCCGGCAGCGCGGAGCTGCAAAGAGCCATCGCCGCCGTCGGAACGGAAAACGTCCTGCAAAGCGGCCAAAATGTCACCCTCCGGAACAGCGCCATGCTGGACTTCGGCGGCATCGCCAAGGGTTACGCCGCAGAGAAATGCGCCAAATTGCTGGAAGCCGCCGGGATCGAAGCGGCCCTCATCTCCCTCGGCGGAAACGTGCAGACCGTCGGCACGAAGCCGGACGGCTCTGCATGGGCCGTCGGGATCGCCGACCCGGAAAACCCCACGCAGGCGATCGCCACCCTGACCTTCACAGGCTCCCTGGCACTTGTGACCTCCGGAGGCTATCAGCGCTATTTTGAGGAAGACGGTGTGCGCTACCACCACATTCTTGACCCGAAAACCGGCTATCCTGCGCGAAGCGGCCTTGCCTCCGTTACGATCCTAGCGGAAAGCGGGACGCTTGCCGACGCGCTGTCCACGGCGCTTTTCGTCATGGGGCTGGACGCCGCCGCGGAATTCTGGAGGGGCTCCGACGATTTTGAAGCGGTCTTTGTGACAGACGGCGGAAAGATCTATGCAACGCAGGACGCGGCTTCCCTGCTCGGCGGCTGTGAATTTGAGGTGATCTCCCGATGAAAACCAGAACGTGGCTGCTGATCTTCGGCACGCTCGCACTCGTCTGCGCGGCAGCGCTTTTTCTCCTTCGTCCGGCGCAGGCCGCGCAGGCACAGATCCGCTCCGACGGCAAGATCATTGCCACGGCCGATCTTTCAAAGGATGCGGAGTACCGCATCGACTACGGTGACGACTGGAACGTCGTCGCCGTTCGCGACGGGAAAATTTTCGTGGAATCGTCCAGCTGCGCCAATCAGGACTGCGTCCGCCGCGGCGCGGCAAACGGCGGCGCGCCCATCGTCTGCCTGCCGAACCGGCTGGTCATTGAGTTTTCCGCAGAAAGTGACCTCGACGCGCTTCTGGGATAGCGTAAAATATTGTAAAGCGGCTGTCTTTCAGACAGCCGCTCAGCTTGTCAAAAAAGTCCTTTTGGACTTTTTTGACAAGCTGCCTGCAAAATTGCAAAATCAATATTTGTAGTATTATTTTGCAATTTTGATCGCTGCGGCGGGTTATTGAACGCGAAAGGGAACCCTGACGGTTCCCTTTCACACTATTCTTCCCTCCGAAACTTTCGGCTGGATAGGTTTTTTGACAGTCTGTACGCTTATTTATCCCGCTTCAGGGTGAGAAGGGCGGGCGGCGCTTCCGCTTCCTGCGGTGCGGGAACGGCGGCTTTTCCACGGCGGAAGCCGCGCTTTTTCATGCAGTGGTAATAGGCGGGGAAGAGGAAAATGTCTGCCATGACCCACGCGGCGGGATTCGCAAGACAGACGGCTGTGAAGCCGCCGACCGGAACCAGACACAGTGCGAAAACGCCGCGGGCGATCATCTCAAAGACACCGGCGACGGTGGCAAGATTGGAATAGCCCAGTCCCTGAATGGTGAAGCGCAGCAGATTGACAAACAGCAGCGGGATGAAGAAAGCGGCGTTGTACAGCAGCATTTTGCGCGCAAGGGGAAGAATGCGCGCGGCGGAATCAAGATCCTTGGGGTCGAGAAACAGCCCGGAAAGCAACTGCGCCGTGAAGAACAGCGCCGCAAGGGCGGCGGCGGAGTAAATTGCGCCAAGCAGTGCATTTGCTTTTACGCCCTGATGGACTCGTTCGATTTTTCCTGCGCCGAGGTTCTGCCCAGCGTAGGTCGCGGCGGTGGTACCGATGGCATCGAACGGGCAGCAGAACAGGGCGTTGACCTTGTTTGCAGCGGCAACGGCGGCCATGACGACGGAACCGAGGCTGTTCACAGCCGATTGGATCAGGATGCTGCCGATGGCCGTGATGGAGTATTGCAGACCCATGGGCAGTCCCATCAGAAGCAGCTTCCCGGCGTAGAACTTGCGGAAGCGCAGGTCCTCGCGGTTTAAGTGCAGGATGGGAAACTTTTTTGCCATATAGACAAGGCAGAGAAGCCCCGATATGAGCTGACTGAAGAGCGTCGCCCAGCCTGCGCCGGCAACGCCCATGTTCAGCGTGACCACGCACAGAAGGTCAAGCACCACATTGAGCAGGCTGGAGAAAATCAGAAAGATCAGCGGCGTGCGGCTGTCGCCCAGAGAGCGAAGGATGCCGGAGAGAATGTTATAAAGCATCGTGGCCGGAATGCCGGCGAAAATCAGGAGGATGTAGTTGTACGCGTAGGCAAAGGTGTCCTCCGGGGTGCGCATCAGTGTCAGAAACAAACGGCACCCGAAGGTGGTGATCAGGGTGACGATCAGCGCAATGGCGGAGCCGAGCCAGATCATATTGCCGACAAAGGCGCGCAGACCGTGCAGGTCGCCCTCGCCGAATTTCTGGGCGACGGGGATGGCAAAGCCGGCGCAGATGCCGTTGCACAGGCCGAGCACCAGAAAGTTGATGGAGCTGGTGGAGCCGACGCCCGCCAGCGCTTCCATGCCGAGATAATTGCCGACGACGATGGTGTCCACCATGGAATAGAACTGCTGAAAAAGAAGCCCGAGCAGCAGGGGCAGAAGAAAAGAAAGAAGCAGCGGCAGGGGCGCGCCCTGCGTCATGTTTTTGGTATGAAGCCTTGCCATATCTGCACCTCATTGTGAAATCTGAAACACTTGACTTTTAAGCGCACAAGATATTAGCACGATTCCTCTGAACTGTCAATTCGTAAAAATCAATAAAAAGAGAGAAAAAAATGGGAATGTTGATGCAGTTTCCTACAGTTTTTGCGCATTTGCTGCTTGGTCGGCGTATCGTTTTCCAGATTCCGGGCAGAATCTTCTGCAAAGATGGCAACGGGAGGCAGAAAATGCGAAGAAACGGATTTGAAGGTTGGTATTACAAGCAGCGCTGCGGGGACTATATGCTTGCGTTCATTCCGGGGCAGACGGCGGAGGGCGCTTTCGTGCAGATGATCGACAGCGCGGGCGCACGGCGGTTTTCCATGCCGGATTTTTCGGTGCGGGGCGACACGGTGCATACCGGAAGCTGCGTCTTCTCGCCGCAGGGGATCCGGATACGGCTGCCGGGCGTGGAGGGCGAGCTGCGCTACGGAGAAACGACGCCGCTGCGCTCGGACATCATGGGCCCCTTTGCCCATCTTCCCATGCAGTGCAGACACGGCGTGGTCAGTATGCAGCACAGCGTGGACGGTGAGATCCGGGTGGACGGCAAGCTGCACCGGTTTGCTGACGGCAGCGGCTATGCGGAAAAGGACAGCGGACGTTCCTTTCCACGATCATATCTCTGGGTGCAGTGCAATGAATTCGATCGACCCTGCGCGTTTATGCTGTCGGTCGCGCATATCCCGTTTTTGGGCGGCAGCTTCACGGGCTGCATCTGTGCGCTGATCTTTGAAGGAAAAGAGTACCGCTTTGCCACCTACCGCGGCGTGCGCCTGCAAACGCCGGATGAAACGACCGTCCTCCTGCGGCAGGGGAAGCGTCTGCTGGAGGTCAGCGCCCGGCCGCTGGGGCAAGGGCATCTGCTGTTGGCGCCGCAGGACGGCAGAATGTCGGAAACCATCCGCGAAAGCTGCGATGCGCACCTGCACCTTCGGCTGACGGAGGCGGGGCGCACCTTGCTTGAATGTCAGAGTGACCGTGCCGTCTACGAAAAACGCTGAGGAAAAGTTCATAGTTTGCTCACAGATTCTCTTTCCGAAGTATGCTATAATACAAATTCAAGCAATGTAACTTCCCGGCGGGAAGCCGGTTCCGGAAAGGATATTCCTATGCTACAGCTCCACCAGATCCAAAAACAGTATCGAACGGGCGACCTTGTGCAGACGGCGCTGAACAAGGTCAGCCTCAACCTGCGCGATAACGAATTCGTGGCGATCCTCGGGCCCAGCGGCTCCGGCAAGACCACGCTGCTGAACATCATCGGCGGTCTGGATCGCTACGACAGCGGCGATCTGATCATCAACGGCGTTTCCACCAAAAAATATACCGACCGCGACTGGGACGCCTACCGCAACCGCACGATCGGCTTTGTATTCCAGAGCTACAATCTCATTCCGCACCAGACGGTGCTGGCCAACGTTGAGCTGGCGCTGACGATCTCCGGCGTGTCCCGCGCGGAGCGCAGACGGCGCGCGCAGGCCGCGCTGGAGCAGGTAGGGCTGGGCGAACAGGCGCACAAGCGGCCGGGTCAGATGTCCGGCGGGCAGATGCAGCGCGTTGCCATCGCGCGTGCGCTGGTCAATAACCCCGACATTTTGCTGGCCGACGAGCCGACCGGCGCGCTGGATTCGGAAACGAGCATTCAGGTCATGGAGCTTTTGAAGCAGGTGGCCAAGGACCGGCTGGTCGTTATGGTCACGCACAATCCGGAGCTCGCCGAGCGTTACGCCACGCGCATCGTCAAGCTCAAGGACGGCGTCATCCGTTCGGATTCCATGCCCTTCACGCCGGAAACGCAGGAAAAACCGCCGATACATAAGCGGCTGGGTAAGGCTTCCATGTCGATCCTTACCTCGCTGGCGCTCAGCTTCAATAATCTGCGCACCAAAAAGGCGCGCACCATCCTGACCGCCTTTGCCGGCTCCATCGGCATCATCGGCATCGCGCTGATCCTGTCGCTGTCCAACGGCGTGAACAATTATATTGCGTCCATCGAGAAAGACACCCTGTCGGAATATCCCCTGCAAATTCAGAGCACCGGCGTGGATCTGACCTCCATGATGACGGCGAATATGGGAGATAGCGGCGGAACGGATACGCAGGACGGGCGCGTTCCGGTCAATCAGATGCTCACGTCGATGTTTGCACAGGTCAACGCGAACGACCTGGCCTCACTGAAGCGCTATCTGGACAGCGGGGAGAGCGGCGTAGAAGATTATGCCAGCGCGATCGAGTATACCTATAATGTTTCTCCGCAGGTCTACCGCGTGGATGCCGGCGGCGTGCGGCAGGTGCATCCCGACCAGACTTCCGCTTCGCTCGGTTTTGGAACGGGAGGATCCGGCAACAGCTTGCTCGCCTCCATGATGAGCTCCGATGTGTTCTTTGAGCTGCCGCAGAACGCGGAGCTGTATCAGGGACAGTACGAGGTCAAGGCCGGACACTGGCCGGAGAATGAGCAGGAATGTATGCTTGTGCTCTCGCCGAACGGCGGCATCAGCGATTTTATGCTCTACACGCTTGGCCTGCGCGATTCCGTCGAGCTGGACGAGATGCTGCGGCAGTTTTCGCAGAATGAAAACATCGAAACCCCGGAGAATTTCCAGACTTATGCCTATGAGGACTTTCTCGGGATCGAATTCAAGCGGATCAACGCGGCTGACCGCTATGTCTACGACGCGGAACGCGGCCTCTGGCGCGACAAGTCAGACGATGGAAGCTATATGCGCACGCTGGCCGAGCAGGGCGAGACGCTGCGCATTTGCGGCGTGGTGCAGCCGGCGGCCGGTGCGACGGCGACGATGCTCCGCTCCGGCATCGGCTATACGGCCGAGCTGGCGCAGACGACGGTGCGGCAGGCGGCGGAGAGCCGCATTGTGAAGCAGCAGCTAGCCGAGCCGGAGATCAGCGTATTCAGCGGGGAGGCCTTTGGCGCACAGCCGTCCGGAGCATTCGATCTGGCATCTCTCTTCTCCTTTGACCCCTCGGCGCTGGCGGGAGCGTTTCAGTTCAGCAGTCTGGATTTCTCCGGTGCGCTGGACGGCGTGGATCTGTCCGGGATGCTGGATGCAGACCAGATCCAGACGGACCTGCCCGAACTGCCGGAGTTTGACCTCGCGGCGCTGCTGAAAAATGTCGATCTGAACCTTTCGCCGGAGGCCTTCGGCAAGCTCCTGAACGGCGTGCTGGAAAGCTATCTCGATTATGCCGCCACGCATCCCGCGGCGGACTACTCCCGGCTGGGGGAATACTTCCTGCAATATTTGCAGACGCCGGAGGCGCAGCAGCGTTTTTCCGACGGAATTCGCAAGATTCTGAAAGAAAACGGCACGGTGACGGTTTCTCCGGACGCGCTGCGTCAGCTCGTCCTCGACCTCATGGAGGGCTACCAGAAGTACGCCGAGGCGAACGGTCTGACCGACCCGGCGAAGCTGGGAGAGTATTTTGAAGCCTATCTTGAGACCGAAGAGGCGCAGGAGATCCTGCGCGAGGGTGTAAAAAAAGTCTTTGTCTACGAGGGTGACTTCACCGTCCTGCCGGAGCAGCTGGAAGCCTTGGCGAAGGATATGTACGCGGGCTATCGCGACTATGCCGCGGCGAACGGTCTGGCCGACCCGGAAAAGTTCGGGGAAACGATGGCGGAGTTTTTACAGACCGACGAGGCACAGAAGGCAATCGCGGACGGGCTTTCCCAAATTCTTGATGTGGGAAAGCTCAAGCAGCAGCTGATGCAGGCCGCGCAGAGTTATCTGAAATCCGTATTCGAGAGCTATTCCGGTGCGATCGAAGCGCAGATCAGCGCCGCCTTGCAGCAGGCAATGCGGCAGTTTGCGCAGAAGCTGCCCGCGGTGATCGAACAGAATCTGACAGGCGCAGCCATGCAGCTGGACACCGACACACTGAAAAACGCCGTACAGCTCAGCATGGGGCAGGACGAACTGACGGAGCTCCTGCGCGCGCTCCTGCTCGGCGGCAGCAGCTCTCTGGAGAGCAATCTCAGCCAGCTTGGCTACGCGGATTTTGACCAGCCGGGCGCGATCAGCATCTACCCGCGTGATTTTGAAAGCAAGGAAAAGATTGTCGGGATTCTGGACGACTATAACCGGCGCATGGAGGCGCGCGGCGCAGAGGACAAGGTCATCCGCTACACGGACATGGTCGGCACGATGATGAGCTCGGTGACGGACATCGTGAATATCATCAGCTATGTGCTCATCGCGTTTGTGGCGATCTCTCTGGTGGTTTCCTCCATCATGATCGGCGTCATCACCTATATCAGCGTGATGGAACGGCGCAAGGAGATCGGCATCCTGCGTGCCATCGGCGCGTCGAAACGGAATGTTTCGCAGGTGTTCAACGCGGAAACCTTTCTCATTGGCCTGCTGGCCGGTGCGATTGGCATCGCGGTGACGCTTCTGCTGCTCCTGCCGGGCAATGCAATTCTTCATTCCCTGACCGGTCAGCAGAACATCAGCGCATCGCTCCCGCCGCTGGCGGGGCTGATCCTGATTGCCCTCAGCACAGCCCTGACCATGCTCGGCGGCCTGATCCCGTCGAGGAGCGCGGCAAAGTGCAATCCCGTCACGGCGCTGCGCGCGGAATAGAGAAAGCCGCCCCAGACTCCCGAAAAACCGTCTGGCTGAAAGTTCCGGAGGGAAGAAAAGAGGAATACTACGTTTTTTGATTTTGAAAATCAAAAAACACGTGCGCTTTGCGCACTGAGGGCACGCTGTTGGCGTGCCCTCTCGTCTTGTGCAGAATTTGACGCGCCGCAGGCGCTATAAAAAGCCTGCGGCTTTTTATGAAATTCTAGTATGAAAGGGAACCGTCACACTGAGCCACAGCGATCAAAATTGCAAAATAATACTGCAAATATTGAATTTGCAATTTTGCAAGCTGAGCCGCCACCGATTTCGGTGGCGGCTTGTGTTATTTCCGGATCAGTTCCGTCCGTTGCGGGAAGCTGCCGCGCAGATAGACATCGTGCGGCGTATCGCCCTGATTGATCAGGCAAGCGGTCGGCAGACTCATGCGTTTTCCTGCGGTGCGCCGTCCTCAAATCCGACAAGGATGCCGCCTTTTTCTGCATAGAAAACGCATAGTCCATGGTTCTCACCAATTTTGATGTCGCAGTCTGGAAAGCGTTCCAGAATTCTTTCTGCGAGAAGCTCTGCGGCTTGAGGGTTGAAGGAATGGCGGATGCGGACTTTTCCGCCTGCAAAGCCCCCGGCCAGCATTCCGTCGAGCAGCTTTTGAATGGCGGCCTTTTCCCCGCGGCATTTGTGCTGCGCCTCCAGCTCGCCCTCTGCGCTGGCACGCCCGACCACGCGGATGCCCAGAAGTCCGACGGCCTTTGCGAGGAGCGGGCTGACGCGCCCGTTTTTTGCAAAATTGGAGAGTGAAGAGAGGGAAAAGGCCAGATGCGTGTGGCGGGAATAGATGGAGAGTGCGCTGCAAACTTCGTCAAAAGACCGCTGCGTCGGCAGCAGCGTGTGCAGATATTCGACTAGCAGCTCCAGCTCCGGCCCGGTGGAAAGAGAATCGAGCACAAAGACCCTGCGGCCGGGGTGCTCCTGCACATAATCCGCAGCGGCAATCTGCGCGGCATTGAAACAGCCGGAAAGACGGCTGGTGAGCGCGACGGCGAATATCTCGTCTGCGCTGCCAAAGGCGCTCAGCCAATCGGCAACGGCGGGGCAGGAGCTGCTGGAGATACCCTTATAGCGCTCCAACTCAAACTGCATCGCGGCGACATCCAGATTCTCATCATCGGTGTATTCCTTTTCGGAGGTCACGATTTTCAGAGGAACCGGGGTGAAATTCGGAAAATCTTTGCGATATAGATTTGCGGAAGAGTCCGCCGTGATTTTTCTGTGCATACTGCTCTCCTTGTTGATTTTTTGATACAAATGTATCATAATTATAACGGCAGAGGCAAAAAAATCAAGCCGCAGGGCGGCAACTGAAACAAAACGGGGGAAATGTAACCAATGCGCCGAAAGAATCAGACCAACCAGATCGTCCGCGAGAGCATCACGCAGGCGCTGCTTCTTTTGATGCAGACGCAGCCGTTTGCGCAGATTAATATTACGCAGCTCGTCGAAAGGGCAGGGGTCAGCCGCGTGTCCTTCTACCGGAATTTTCAGAGCAAGGACGACGTACTGCTATCCTATCTGAACGAACTGGCAATGCAGTGGTGGGCGGCCTTCCCACAGGACAGAAGCGATTATCTGCTTGGCCTGCTGGAGCACTGCATGACGATCAAGGATACCATCCTGCTCCTGTACCGGCAAGGACTTGCACCGCTGCTGTGGCAGAATCTGCGCGCGCTGATCGGGCCGGCAGCGGATACGGATGAGGGGCTTTCCTACCGGAAGTCAGGGCTGGTCGGCTGTCTGTTCGGTTTCCTCAGCGAATGGGTGCGCCGTGGGATGCAGGATCCGCCGGAGCATCTGGCGAAGCTCCTGGATACGGCGCAGATCGACCAGATGGTCAGGCGCCTGCGGACGGCGTAGAGGCTATCTGCCTTCCTCCTGATCGAGAACGGCAAGAAACAGAATGGCTGCGTCGCCGGGGCGACGGAGATCGTAGCCGGTCAATTGGGTAAGACGCTCCAGCCGGTACTGTACGGTGTTGCGGTGGACGCCAAGGGCGGCGGCACAGCGGTTTAAGTCCCCGCCGCTGCCGAAAAACAGGCGGATGAGCCGGGCGTAGGCGGGAACATCCTGCGCGGGGCAGCGGGTAAAGACGCTCTCGCGCAGGTCGTCGCGCAGCAGGCGAGGGACGCTTTGCAGCAGGAATTCCAGCGAAACGCGGTCGTAATACAGCACGTTTCCCTTGGAGGAGCGGCTGGCGAGCGTGCAGGCGGTGCTGGCCTGCAAATAGCAGCGCCGAAGCTCCGCGCCGCTGCCGCTGCTGCTGATGCCGCCGTAGGCCTGCACGGAGGCGGGATAGCCCCGCCCGGCGACCCGGCACAGGCGCTGTGCCAGAAGCACGGTGTCGGAAAGCGGCATCTGGCGAAGAAGCACCAGAATCTGATTGCGCAGTGCGGCGCAGCACTGACCCCGCCGGGCGGGCAGCTCATTCTGAATCGCCTGTACGATTGACGCGCTGTGCAGCTCATCGGGAAGCAGCGGAATGCTGCCGTCCGGTGCGGAAACGTCGAAAAGCTGGATGCGCAGCAGGACATAGGGCTGGCTGATGTCGATCTCCAGCAGCCGGCCGCGCTGCTCCAGCTCCTTCCAGTCCGGTTCGGCGGAAAAAAGCCAGTTTTCCAGAAACAGCGCGCGCGCCTGCTCCACGGTGCTGTCAAGATCCTTGCGGCGCAGGTCTTCCAGCATGATCTCCAGCATCCGGCGCATGACGCCGCCGAACACGCCGACCTCGGCCGGGTCGCCGGTGATGCCGATCACGCCCTCGAGCTGCCCGTCCAGATAGATCGGCAGATTCACGCCCGGCTGCATCCCGCTGCCGTCGTTTTCGCGGACGTTCAGCTCGGAGAGTCCTTCACGTAAAATCCGCAGCGCACCGGGGTGGAACTGCCCCTCGCGCGCCGGATTGGTGCTGGCGAAGATCACGCCCTGCGTGTCGATGAGGTTGATGTCGTGATGAACGAGAGATTTCATTTCCCGCAGGATTTGAGAAGCCTGCTGTGTGCTTAGAAGCATAATGCACCGCCTTTGTATTATATACAAATAGAATATATTAAATATGTAAAAATTACAATCCTTTTTTTGACAAAATAGAAGTAGCAAAAGAAAAGGAGCGCTGACTTTATGAAAATTGTCATTCTGGACGGATATACTGAAAATCCTGGCGATCTGAGCTGGGGCGAACTGGAAAAGCTGGGCGAGCTCACGGTCTATGACCGCACCAGCCTCACGGACGAAAAGGAGATCATCGAGCGCATTGGCGATGCCGAGATCGTCCTGAGCAACAAGACGCCGATCTCCCGCACGACGATCGACGCCTGCCCGAACCTCCGCTTCATCGGTCTGCTCGCCACGGGCTACAACGTCATCGACTATACCTACGCCCGCGAGAAGGGCATCCCCGTTGCCAACGTGCCGACCTACGGCACCGCCTCCGTCGGACAGTTCGCCATTGCGCTGCTGCTGGAGATCTGCCATCACATCGGCCATCACAGCGAGTCCGTGCACCAGGGCAACTGGGAGCGCTGCGCCGATTTCTGCTACTGGGATTACCCGCTGATCGAGCTGGACGGCAAGACCATCGGCATCATCGGCTTCGGCCGTATCGGCCAGACCACCGGCAAGATCGCAAAGGCGATGGGAATGCGCGTGCTGGCCTATGACAGCTTCCAGAGTGACGCCGGGCGCGCGCTTGCGGAATATGTCGATCTCGACACGCTGCTGGCACAGTCGGACGTGATCGCGCTGCATTGCCCGCTTTTCCCGGAAACGCAGGGCATCATCAACCGCGATACCATTGCCAAGATGAAAGACGGCGTGATCCTCATCAATAACAGCCGCGGCCCGCTCGTCGTCGAGCAGGATCTGGCCGATGCGCTTAACAGCGGCAAGGTGCTGGCGGCGGGTCTGGATGTCGTGTCCACGGAACCCATCCGCGGGGACAACCCCCTGCTCACCGCGAAAAACTGCATCATCACGCCGCACATTTCCTGGGCACCGAAGGAAAGCCGCCAGCGCATCATGGACTGCACGGTGGAGAATGTCAAGGCTTTCCTTGCAGGCAAGCCGGTCAACGTAGTCAACGCATGAGAAAGTGTATCATCATCTCCGACTCCTTTAAGGGCACACTGTCCAGTATGGAGATCTGTGAAATCGCCCGCAGCAGCATCCCAAAATTCTTCCCGGCGTGCGAGGTCGTGACGGTTCCCGTCGCCGATGGCGGCGAGGGAACGGTTGCCTGCTTTGCTGCGGCGCTGGACGCGCAGACGGTGACGGTCACGGTGTCCGGCCCCTACGGCGAGCTGGTCGCCGCAGCCTATGCGCGCAGCGGGGAGAAGGCGGTCATAGAAATGGCCGCCACGGCAGGCCTCCCGTTGGTGGGAGAGCACAAAGACCCGGAACGGACGACCACCTACGGTGTGGGCGAGTTGATCGCCCACGCCGTGCGCGGCGGAGCGAAGGAGATCCTGCTGGGCCTCGGCGGCAGTGCGACCAATGACGGCGGCTGCGGCTGCGCGGCCGCGCTGGGCGTACGCTTTCTGGACGAAAACGGCGCGGAATTCATCCCCACGGGCGGAACGCTGGAGCGCATTGCGGACATAGACATTGCCCCGGCGCAGAAGCTCCTGCAGGGTGTGCGCGTGACGGCAATGTGCGACGTGGACAACCCCCTGACCGGACCACGCGGCGCGGCGGCGATTTTTGCTCCGCAGAAGGGCGCGGATACGGAAATGGTTGCGCGGCTGGAACGCGGCCTGTGCCATCTGAACCGGGTGCTCGGCCGGGAACTGGACGTTTCTCTTGACCGGGTGCCTGGCGCAGGCGCGGCGGGCGGCTTCGGCGCGGGCTGTATCGCCTTTCTGGGCGGCTCGCTCTGCTCCGGAATTGATGCCGTGCTGAAAATGGTGGAGTTTGACCGCCTGCTGGACGGCGCCGGGCTGGTCATCACCGGTGAGGGCCGGATCGACGGACAGAGCGTCCACGGCAAGGTGATCTCCGGCGTTGCCGCGCACACAAAGAAAAAGCGCGTGCCGCTTGTCGTTATCGCCGGCGGCATTGCGCCGGAGGCGGAGCAGGCCTACGATCTGGGCGTGACTGCCATGTTCGGCATCGACCGCGAGGCGCTGAGCCTTGCGGAGTACGCCGGCCGCAGTGCCGAGTGCTACCGCCGCACACTGGAGGATGTGCTGCGCCTCATCCGCGCGGGAATCTGAATTGCATCGTGTATTTTCTACAAAGAAGCAGGGATATTTATCCCTGCTTCAGCTTGTCAAAAAAGTCCTTTTAGACTTTTTTGACAAGCTGCCTACAAAATTGCAAAATCAATATTTGTAGTATTATTTTGCAATTTTGATCGCTGCGGCGGGTTATTGAACGCGAAAGGGAACCCATCTCCGCGCTAAGAGCCGCCGCTACGCGGCGGTTGCGCTCCGAAACGCC